>Ga0181520_10001479_pt1 | contig 47445 bp, 38 predicted proteins | sample PEATcosm2014_Bin_29_FD_132451 | JGI IMG/M metagenome (GOLD analysis project Ga0181520, IMG submission 132451) | Peatland microbial communities from MTU Mesocosm Facility, Houghton, MI, USA - PEATcosm2014_Bin02_30_metaG | ecosystem: Environmental > Terrestrial > Soil > Wetlands > Peat | place... | reverse complement strand
TAGCCGCCGAGGGAATCATCCGTCAATATTGCTTCAAAATCCGAGTTTTTCCGCAGCCTGTGAAGTCGTGCCCTTTCAAACCGCCATTGTCCACGATCCAAAATCCAAATGCGTTTGCCCTGGCTTTAGCCCCCGAGGGAATGAAATGCTCGCGCGAACTGGGCACGATAGTCAAGGGAGCTGAAGTCCAGTTTCATCACGAGGTTTATAACCAGTCGCTCTGGAACCTCTTATGTCTCGCTGATTTGCAGATAGCTCCTGCCCCCGCGCGCACACGGCTGGGAATCGGCTTCCTGCGAAGCCGTCAAAGCAAATGCGGCTTAAGCTATTGCAACCAATTACAAGCTGAATCCGTTACTATGAGTGTGCGGAGAGCCTCACCATGGAACGGATGCTTGCAACGCCGGCTGATGCCGACATCATTCTCAAACTCTATGAATTGCGCACCGAGTCCGTGATGCGGCAGGCGCGCGCGTGGATTACAGGCGAGTTCTGGCCGGCTACGGCGGAGGAGTTCTTTGCTGTGGCCGATAACGCAGCCGACCCGCATAACGCATGGCTGCGGCAGGTGCTCACCTACTGGGAGATGGGTGCGGCACTGGTACTGCACGGAGCCGTTTCGGCGGAGTTATTTGTGGATTGCAACGCGGAGAATTTCTTTTTACTGGCGAAGTTTGCGCCGATTTTGGAGGGGATTCGAGAGAAGAATCCCGGGTTTCTGACCAAGACCGCCGAGCTTGTGAGCCGCTTTTCGGGCGCTGCGCAACGCTATGAGGCGGTGCTGAAGAATGTGGAAGCACGGCGCAAAAGCCTGCCGGCGCGGCAAGAGGCTCACGGGCAGTATTCTTATCCGCACAAGCCTTGAGACGCGACGGACATGACTTCATGAGAGGCGACGGCAAGCAGTATTGCAGCGTAATCGCACGAAGAATTTTGCACATCATTATTGCTCCAGCGCGCACAATCAATCCATGACCACCAACCAAACCTCCGGGCTTTTCCTATTCCCTATTCCCTAGTCCCCGCTTTTCGGGTACCCCCCACCCCCCCTTTTTTCGTGAAACTGTGAAACTGTGACGAAACTGCCCTGCCATTCATGCATTTCCCTGGAACAGTCTGACCGGTCACTGTCGGGCCGGTCATGGGAGTCTGCCGGGGTCTTATGATACATTTGCGCCATGGGAGTGAAAGGCTTTGCGATCGTTGCGGCGTGGATGGCACTTGCGCTGGCGCCATTTTCGGTTTCCGCGGCTCCTCCACAACAGGCGCCCACAACAACTGCAACTCCGGCAGCCGTCCCGCAAAGCTCCGCTATTCCTGCCGCTGAGAGCGAAAGCATCCGGGATTACCAGCCGCAGCCGCACATTACGGCAATCAATCCGCCTACTGTGGTTCCAGTCTGGACATTGCACGAGCAAATTCTGTGGGCAGCCAATCTGGTCCTCGCCTTTCTAGGGTACGGCGGCATCGTGATGGCCGTCTCCCTGCTAAAAAAGATTGCCCGCCAGATGGCCTACGCTGAGGCCGCAGCCGACGCCGCCACCGCCAGCGCGCAGGCCGCGCTGCTGCACTCGCAAGCTGTGGTCAAAGCGGAACGGCCATGGATTCTGGTCACCGTCGAGCCTTCGCGGAGCATGGAAAACAGCTTCACGATCATGGCAACAAATCGCGGACGCACCCCGGCGCGCATTATCGAGACCAAGGAAAACAGCAGGATTACCATCAACGAAAAGCGCCTCCCGCAGGTTCCCGAATATAAGCATGAAGAACGGAGTACGCCGTTCAACCCCATCATTCTGCTACCGGGCGAATCCACTTTGATCAAGCCATTCAGCCGGGAGGATGTGAAGGCGCTGTGCGACTCCGAAGAGAGATTCAAGCGGATCGAAACCTGGGAAGAGAAGGCGTATCTATACGGCCAGGTTCAATATCGGGATTTGATCGCGCCGTCCGAAGGCGAAGTCCATGAGACGAACTGGTGCTGCTGGTATATTCATGGGCGGCAGAACAGCGGGCTGGTAATCTCCGGGCCGCACGCGTATAACTCGCATACATAGAAGAGTGAAGAAGTGAAGAACGCTTAGGCGATTTCTTCGCGGGCAACCGGCTCGTAGACCGAGTCGGGCTCCGCCAGCCTGATCAGGCGATGCAGATAGGCGCGCGAGATGCAGAGGCTGCGGGCAGCCAGCGTCTTGTTTCCGTTGGCCTCGCGCACAGCGGTTACGGCAAGCTTGATTTTATAGTCACGGAGCTGGCGCTCGAAGGAGCCGGCTGGGTGGTAATCGCCAATATCGACAACGCCTTCGAGGTCGCCGAGATCGCCGTCCGCCTCCTCGAGGCTGATGCTGAGGTCTTCGGCGCGAATGCTCTTGCCGGCAGAGAGGATAATGGCCCTCTGCATGACATTTTCCAGTTCGCGGACATTGCCGGGCCAGCGGTAGCTCTGGAGCACGGAGAGCGCATCCGGTTCAATATCCTCCATCGGCTTCTGGAACATCTGCCCATACTGGCGCAGGAAGTGCCTTGCAATCCGGGGAATGTCCTCTGGATGCTCCTGGAGGGAGGGCGATTCGATCCGCATGACATTGATGCGGTAATAAAGATCCTGGCGGAATTTTCCTTCAGCCACCAGTTTGCTGAGATCCTGATGTGTGGCGAAGATCAGTCGGGCCTTCAAGGGGATGAGCCGGTTGCTGCCCAGGCGGTTGAACTCCATCTGCTGGAGGACACGCAGCAGTTTGACCTGAGTGAAGAGGCTGAGGTCGCCTATCTCATCGAGGAATAGCGTGCCGTCGGCTGCCTGCTCGAAGTAGCCCTCGCGCGCGCCAACCGTGCCGGTAAAGGCTCCCTTTTCGTGGCCAAACAACTCGGCCTCGATCAGGGTTTCAGGAATGGCTCCGCAGGAGACGGCGACAAAGGGCCGGGCGGCGCGGGAGCCGAGATTATGAATGGCGCGGGCAATCAATTCCTTGCCGGTTCCGCTTTCGCCGGTGACGAGCACCGCGGCATTGAGGCTGGTCACACGGTGAACCAATTGATAGACCCGCTGCATCTGCGGGCTGGCGCCGATCAGCTTGTCGCAGCTTCCGGGCACATCCAACTGCTGCTGCACGGTCTCCAACTGCTGGCGGAGCGAGGAGTTCTCATACGCACGGCAGAGCATCGTCTTGAGATCGCGAATCGACGGCGGCCTGCGGCAGTAGCCAAAGGCTCCGGTTCGGACCAATTCAAAGGCGGTGGAGCGAAGTGCGTCGTCGGCCATAATTACCGCGGGAACCCGTGTGGCTATCAGGCGTTGCGTACAATTGATGCGCTCCTGCAGTGAATCGTGAGTTGACTGGAGATCGAGAATCATGACCTCGCAATCACCGGCGGCGCGCAGGACGTGCATACCGTCTTCATCCGCCTCCAGGAGTATCTCGAATTCCTTTCCAAGTGCAGATGCAAGGAGGGTGTGGAGCGTCCGGTCTTCCGAAAACAGTCCGACTTTGATCATGCTGGACCCGCTCTTCCTTGCTACAGTTGCCAGACGCCTATAGGTGATACGAATAGGCGAAATGTCAAAAGTACTGATTCAGCGGCTGGAAGACCTTTGGGCGCCTGACTCAGGCCATTGCGCCCCGTGACTTCTTGCCGTACGCAAGTCAACTGAATAATGGATGCTGAAGTTGACTGTGTGGAGCAATGCTAACCACAAAAAACGGCCTTGTCGAGAGAACTTTGGTAATTTTGCTCCAAAAAAGAGGTCGTTACCCTTCTGCCTTCAGAGGCGAACATAAAGGCAATATTTAACCCTACGGCTTGCCCTCTCGGTACAACTCCTATCCACCGGATTCCTGCTTCCTGTTATCGCCGTTATCTCATAAATTCTCTGTATTTGACTGATAAGTAGAAGAATTATTCGATTTTTCACTGTGAGTAAGTCGCAAAGTTTTCCCGCTAATTATCAACCCTGCGAGTAACTAAATTAGTAACTTTATTGCGAGTACTATCTATTTTCTGTTTCACAATAAGTGAGAAATTATCTAGCATTTGATCGTGATCGACCTAACTATTGGTTGCATTTGGCGGCGCTTGCCCGGATGCTTTGCTCCCAAAAAGTGTATACCCCTCGCTTCACCGGAAAGAGCCTTTTCAGTAAACATCTGTCTACACCTATCTGAAAGAGCATCAACAGCTATTCTGAATTCAGGCAGTTTTGGCCCAAAACGGAGCATTTGGGGCATTAGACACTTTGGTCAGCAAATTGCAGCAAGGAGGCTTCTACTGATCTCCTGCTGTATGGGAGGGGAAGGGATGGAGAATGCATCACTGGCCAGTAGCTTGGTGGACGACTCTGACGGTGCTCGCCGTGGCAACATTTACGGACCTGCGCAGCCGCCGCATTCCGAATTGGCTGGTTCTTCCCTTCCTGGCCGCCGGGATTGCAGTCTCCCCGTGGCGCGCTGACTGGCATGGCAACGGCCACGGAGCATGGCATGGATTAGGCCAATGCTTTGCAGGCATGGGACTTGGTTTTCTGTTGATGGGTTTGCTTTTCTGGGTGGGCGGAATGGGTGCCGGAGATGTAAAACTCTTTACCGCAATCGGAGCGTGGGTCGGCCCGATGCAGCTGTTTTTCGCATTTATTACCACTGCGATAGTTGGGGGAATCTTGATTCTCTGCTGGATCGCTTATCTCAAGGTTTTCAAGGGACTGCTGCGCAGTGCGAGCGATCTAGTCATGGGCAGGAAGCGCAACGAGATCGAGCGCATCCCGGAGAAATCCCTGGCGGATTTGCTGCAGAGCAATATGCCATACGCGCCGGCGATTGCCGTCGGAACATTGCTGTCTTTTTTTGCAGGTTGAGAGCTTTGGAGCAAGTGATATGCCGGACACGCCGTTGACATACCGTTTTTTGGACAGCCCGCAAGGGAAGACAAATGCGTCAGGGGGAAGCAATCCCGTGAATTCAGACACCTCACAGTATCTCGATGACCAATATCCGGAGTCGTTCAGTGCAGACGTTCTTTCGATCGCGCTGATTGGTCCGGACGAGGATCGCCGCCGGGCGGCAGCCTCCGCCCTGGCGGGAAGCCACGGCGGGGAGATCCGCGAGTTTGCCTCTTACCCTGCCAGCCTGGACGATGTGCCGCGGCTGACGGAGCAGCATTTCGACGTGATCATCCTCGATCTGGACAGCCATCCCGAGTACGCGCTGGAACTGGTGGAGAGCATCTGCGCCAAGAGCACGTCGACAGTCATGGTCTATTCGGTGAAGGCCGATTCGGAGTTGTTGGTCCGTTGCATGAGGGCCGGAGCGCGCGAGTTTCTCACGCTTCCCTTCAGTCATAGCACGATGGCCGAAGCACTGGTCCGGGCCTCGGCCCGCCGTCCGGCAACCCGCCCCGCAAAGAAGACCGGGGGCAGGCTGATGGCCTTTCTGGGCGCCAAGGGCGGAGACGGCGTCACCACTCTGGCTTGCAATTTTGCCGTGTCGCTGGCCCGTGAGTCGGGGCAAAGCACACTGCTGATCGACCTTGATCTCCCGCTGGGAGACGCGGCGCTCAACTTGGGCGTGGTGGCCGAATACTCGGCGATCAATGCGCTGGAGAATGCCAACCGGCTGGATACGAGTTTTCTCTCCAAATTGCTGGTCAAGCACAGCTCGGGCGTGAGCGTGCTGGCAGCGCCCGGCAAGTTTCCACAGTACTCAGCCACGAATGAGGCCATCGACCGGCTGCTGCAGATTGCGCGGCAGGACTTTGACAACGTTGTCATCGACATGGGATCGCGGCTGGACCTGATGGGGACGAGTCTTTTCAAGGACGGCTCGACAATCTACCTTGTGATCCAGGCCGGCATCGCCGGACTTCGTAACTCGAATCGCCTGATCTCGCAGTACTTTGCGACCGGCATTCCCAAGCTGGAGATCGTGCTGAACCGCTATGAGCCGCGGGTTCTAGGCGTGGCCGAAGACCAGATCACCAAGGCGCTGACCCGGCCGGCGAACTGGAAGATTCCCAACGATTACAACGCGGTGCGGCGGATGCAGACGACAGCCGTGCCTTTGGCACTGGAGGATTCGCCGATCTCGCGGCTGATCCGGCAGATGACGAGAACGGCCTGCGGGCTGCCACTCACCACGGAGAAGAGGTCCGGCTTCAGCCTGAAGAGCCTCAGCCGCAGCATCGCGGGGAGATCTTCCAGCAGCGACGACGATACGAACCTGACGCAATTGGGTCTGGGGGGACCCAGCCTGAATGGAGCCGACACCACCCCAACTCATTCATACGAGCCGCATAGGGCCACATTGAGGCCGGCGCCGATTGAAGAGGCTCCGTTGGCGCCAATTCCGGCGGCTCCGGCAAGGCAGGCTCCGATTACTCCGATAGCCAGCCCGCGGCAGGAGGCTGCGCCGAGCGTAAGCTCTCCCAAACATGGCGTGCCGGAAACGCGCACCTACAAAGGCGCAACCTATGTGAAGACTGCGAGCGGCGAATGGCAATTGATGCAGCCGGCGGCGAGTGGCGCTCCAGAGGCGGCACAGGCGAGCGTTCCAGTTCGTCCTGCCGCGCCGAGCAGTGCGGCGATCCATGAGATTAGCGCCAAGCCGGAGAGAAGCAAGCCTCTGAGCAAAGAGACGCCGGATCTAGCTTGGTCGACGCCCGCTCCGATTACTCACGGCACACCGTTGACCACCACGCAACTCAGGGCGCTGGCTTCGGTTCCGGGGAAATTCGTTTACTCGCCCGACCTGGGCGATCTACTGCCGGCGGGAACGCACACACTCACGGTTGACTTCATTCCGGCCGATACGGAGAGCTACACGACAGCGCAGGCCAGCGTATCGCTGGTGGTCACCAGGGCGACGCCGGCCATTGAGTGGCGGACGCCGGAACCAATCCCCTACGGCGCAGCGCTCAGCGCCACGGAGCTCAATGCAAGCTCAAAGATTGCGGGAAGATTTGACTACACTCCGGCAATCGGAGAGATACTCTCGGCGGGAAGGCATACGCTGACGGCAACCTTTACTCCGAAGGATGCGGCGGGCTATGCGGAGGTTCAAGCCTCCGTGCCCATCACGGTCACCAAGGCGATGCCGGTCATTACCTGGACAAAGCCGGCTCCGCTTGCTCATGGAGCAAGATTGAGCGCCGAGCAATTGAACGCCGCGGCGTCGGTTCCCGGCAGATTCGCCTACGCTCCAGCCGAAGGCGACGTGATAGCGGCGGGAACACATACTCTGACGGCAACTTTTACCCCTGACGACAGTACCAATTATGAGATGGCGCAAAGCGCCGTCACGGTGACGGTCTCCAAGTCATCGCCCGTCATCAACTGGGCAAAGCCTGAGCCGATTGTCTACGGCACCGCGCTGAGCGCAGCGCAATTGAATGCGAAGGCCTCGGTTCCTGGAAAATACTCTTATGTGCCGGGCATCGGCGCAGTACTAGGCGCGGGAACGCATACACCCTCGGTCACCTTTACTCCCGAGGACTCCGCGAACTATAACAGCGTGCAGGCGGCCGTGACGCTCACCGTCACACGCGCAACACCGACGATCTCCTGGCCAACGCCCGCGCCCATCAGCTATGGCACAGCGCTCAGCGCGGCTCAATTGAATGCCACGGCATCGGTTCCGGGAAAATATGCTTACACTCCCGCCGCGGGAGAGGCACTTTCCGCGGGAACGCACACGCTCACGGTCATCTTTACTCCGGCGGACAGCACGGATTATTCCGCGGTGCAGACCACGGTCGAACTGAGTGTGAACAAGGCAAGGGCCACAGCAATCACGTGGGCCGCGCCGGAACCGATCTCCCACGGTACCCGGCTCAGCGCCACGCAGCTCAACGCCACGGCGGCGGTTCCGGGCAGCTTCTCTTACACTCCTTCCGGCGGTGAGATGCTGCCGGCGGGCACGCACACGCTCTCGGTGGTTTTTACGCCGGCTGACAGCAATCTGCCTGCGGCCGAGGGGGCTGTATCCCTGACGGTAACGAAGGCAACACCGGCGATCACCTGGCCGAAGCCGGCCGGTATCTCGTACGGCACTTCGCTGAACGCATCGGTGCTCAATGCCAAGTCGTCGTTTGAGGGAAGTCTCGCTTACACTCCAGCACTTGGCGAAGTGCTGGCGGCGGGAACGCACACACTGACAGCGAACTTCACTCCGGCCGACAAGGAGAATGTCGCATCTGCACAGGCTACCGTATCGCTGACGGTCTCGAAGGCGACCCCGATCATCACCTGGCCGTCGCCCGATCCGATCCCCTATGGCAGCGCACTCGACGCGACGCAGTTGAACGCTACGGCGCTGGTAGCCGGAAGCTTTGTCTATACACCCGCCGCGGGCACGGTTCTTTCCGCGGGAACACAAACACTTTCAGTAAACTTTACGCCCAAAGATACGGCCGATTACACGTCCGCTCAGGCAACCGTGTCAATCAGGGTGGAAGGGTTGCCGAATATAGCGGAACTGATGCCGGCAACGGCTGAGTTCGATGCGAATTACAATGACTACGCCGAAGCTGGGCAGGAAGCGCAATCAGGCAAGAGCGCCTCCGGCCAGCAGAGCAAACTTGAAACACGCACTTACAAAGGTGCTACATATGTGAAGGGAGCCGATGGCCAATGGTACCTCCAGAAGAAATAGAATTGAATGCGCCCACAACACTTCCCGCTGATTTTGGCGAATGGGATAGCGGAGATGATCACACCGCTCAACCTGTCAGCTCGTCAGGATTTGATGGATACCCCGGCTCTGTCGCTGCCCCTAAGCCAGTGGCGCGAGCCGTAGCGGCGCGCGTCGCAGTCTTGCCGGTAGTGAATCGCGCCCCAAGCGCGACGGTGTACCGGCCGACGCCGTCCTATGAAGAGCCCGCACAGGTTTACCAGCAGACTCATGTTGCGAGCGTCAAGGCGGAGAATTATGAAACCGAGTATGACGAAGAGGCCAAGCCGAATCGGAAGGCGCTGATATACGCCGCCGCCGGGGTTGCACTTCTGCTCGCAGCGGGCGGATATGGCTTCTCCCATATGCACTCAAAGGCAGCGGTCACGCCGGTTTCCGCAGTGGCGCCGCAGCAGACTACGGTAATCAATGCGCCAAAGCCTATGGCAGCTATCCCTGCGACCCAAGTCGCATCGGCGGCTCCGACGAATGCGGCGACCGCGGATACCGGACAGCGTCCGTTGACAGCGCAAACGAATGACATGAAGAACCAACTGAGCGCGCCTTCGCGAATCGCGAATGATCTGGGTGTTTTAGGCGGCAAAGAAGCGCCGCCGCCATCGGCGAGCTTAGGCATGGGCGGCATGGAAAGTATGAACGCTGGCGGCGGCATCTTCAGCGGACAGAACGGACCCAAAGTGAAGGTCGCTCCCACCAAGGTGCCAATTTCGGCAGGCGTCTCGGTCGGATTGCTGATGCAGAGCAACCCGCCCAGATATCCGCAGAACGCAAGGATCGCCCATGTCACTGGCACTGTAGTGATTCAAGTGACGATCTCCAAGGCAGGAATGGTGGAAAACCCTCATGTAGTGAGCGGACCGGCGATGTTGCGGCAAGCCGCGCTGGATGCGGTCAAGACATGGCGCTACAGGCCCTACCTGCTCGACGGCCAGCCTGTGGAAGTTGAGACAGCGGTTAACGTGGTCTTCACGATGTAACTTCGCGCTGTACAGGGGACAAACTCTCAGTCACCCGCCCGAATTTCAGGCGGGGGCTGAGGGTGGTACGGTGGATGATGTAACTTCTTCCGAGGGAAGGTAGAATGTGGAACTGCTGAATCTGGAAAAGTACAAGGCGGAAATACATCGGACACTGATCTCCAAGCTGGACCTGGAAAAACTGTCACGTGTCAACTCCAGTCAGGCGCGTCAGGCTGTAGCGGGCATTGTGAAGGAGATCATCGCCGATCAGCGCGTTCCGCTGAACTTTGACGAGCAGGAGAAGATACAGGCTGACCTTCTGGACGAAGTTTTTGGTCTGGGTCCTCTGGAACCTCTGCTGCGCGATCCAAAGATCTCCGACATTCTGATCAACGACAAGGATCATGTCTTCATCGAAAAGGGCGGGCTGCTGCAAAGGGTGGATACAACCTTTCGCGACGACCGCCATCTTCTTCAAATAATCGACCGCATTGTCTCGCGCGTGGGACGCAGAGTGGACGAGTCATCGCCGATGGTGGACGCTCGTTTGCCGGACGGCTCACGTGTTAACGCCATCATTCCTCCGCTGGCGCTGGACGGCCCATCGCTTTCCATCCGCCGCTTCGGAACAGGTCCTCTGGCGGCCAATCAACTGGTTCAGTTGAAAAGCGTCTCGGCGGAGATGATGGAGGTGCTCTCCTCGGCGGTGAAGGCCCGGATCAGCATCCTTATCGCCGGTGGCACCGGCTCAGGAAAAACTACTTTTTTGAATATTCTGTCGCAGTACATACCGCGCAACGAACGTCTGGTCACCATCGAAGATGCGGCCGAACTTCGCCTGGCGCAGGAAAACATCGTGCGCCTGGAGACTCGTCCGCCCAACATCGAAGGTCAGGGCGCGGTCAAGCAGCGTCAATTGCTGATCAACTGCCTGCGTATGCGTCCCGACCGTATTATCATGGGCGAGATCCGCGGAGAAGAGGCCTTTGATATGCTGCAGGCGATGAATACGGGTCACGAAGGATCGATGACCACGATTCACGCCAACACGCCGCGCGACGCCATCTCCAGGCTGGAATCGATGGTGGCGATGGGCAACATGAATCTGCCGGAAAAATCGGTTCGGCAGCAGATCTCGTCGGCCATCACGATTGTGGTTCAGGCGGCCAGGATGAGCGACGGCACCCGCAAGATAACCAGTGTCTCAGAGATCACCGGCATGGAAGAGAGTGTCATCAGTATGCAGGAGATATTCAGTTTCAGCAAGAAGGGGATTGGACCCGATGGCAAGGTCATCGGCGTATTCCAGCCAACGCGAATCCGCCCCAGGTTCCTGGAACGCCTTCGCGTTTCAGGTATCGTCCTTCCGCCGATTCTCTTCGAGCGCGAAACACAGGTCAACTGAGCGGAAGGGGGAGACGACTGCGATGGGATTGATTGTCATATTAGTCTTTCTAGGCGTCTTCACGGTCGTGGCTCTGGTAGCTCATGCTGTGGGAGCGAGTGCCTCTGAGCAAGCCAAGCAGGTTCACGCCACGCTTGACTCCGCCCTGGCGACGGACAATTTGGAACAGCGCAACGCGGCCATTGAACTCCGTAAGTCCAGCGATTTAAGCAGCATTCCCTGGCTCAATCGAAGACTGCTGAAATTCGAACTGACGCCACGCTTGCAGACTCTTCTTTATCAGGCCGATCTTAAGTGGCCGGTGGGTGGCCTGCTTGCCGGTTGCATACTCTGCTTTCTGGTTCCGGCTTATCTGGTGTATCTGCGCTTTAACTCCCTTCTCGCGAGTTTGCTGGTCGGAATTGCATTGGGGGGTGCGCCCTTTTTCGTAGTTCTTCACAAGCGCACAAAACGCTTGAATAAGTTTCAGCAGGGATTGCCTGAGGCTCTGGATTTGATGGTGAGCGCTATCCGCGCCGGACACAGTCTGGTTGCCGCAATCGGCTCGGCGTCTCGCGAGTGCGCCGATCCAATCGGCTGCGAGTTTAAAGCGTGCTTCGAGGAGCAGAACTACGGCCTGGAGATGAAGACTGCTCTGGACAACATGATCAACCGCGTGCCGCTGCAGGATCTTCGCATCGTCGCCACGGCAATCATTATCCAGAAGGAAAGCGGCGGAAATCTCGCCGAAGTACTCGACAAGACATCTCACGTAATCCGGGAGCGCTTTCGCCTCAAGCGGCAGGTTTCCGTGCATACCGCACAGGGACGAGCTACCGGATGGGTGCTCACGCTTTTGCCGGTAGTACTGGGCGTAGTGTTTTATTTTCTCAATCCTACAATGATGAGCGTCTTGTGGACGAATCCAATGGGCATCAAGATGCTTTGGGTATCGTCAATCATGATCGTCATTGGCGGCTTTGTCATTCGCAAGATTGTCAACATGGATGTTTGAAGGTGGCTATGCTGATACCGATACTTGCTTTTGCCGGCATATTCTTGCTGATCGTGACCGGGGGGCTGCTTCTTTTTTATCGCGGAGAGATGCTTCAGCGCATCTCCGAGGCGATCAATCCTCACCCCAAAAAGGAGCAGAAGTCGCTGCTGACGACGATCCAGAAGACAGGCATTTCCATTGGCGGCGTCATCGAGCGCTTCGAGAATGTTCTGCCGAAGAGTCAGGCCGAAGTTTCCAATATGCAGCAGCGTTTGCAGCGCGCCGGCTTCCGCAATGAATCCGCTGTCAAGATTTTCAGCGGCGCCAAATTCCTAGTGCCCCTTGTACTGTGTGTTCTGTGCCTGGTCACTGGACTGGGAAGTCTCAATCCTTTTTTAGTGTATCTGATGGCGCTGGCAGTGGGCTTTCTTGGACCGGATTTCTGGCTGGACAAGCAGATCAAGTCCCGTCAAAGCCGCATCAATCGCGGTCTGCCGGATGTGCTTGATCTGTTGATTATCTGCATCGAGGCGGGACTGAGCTTGGATCACGCGACGGCACGCACAGCGCTGGAATTGAAGGGAGCTCAGCCGGAGCTATGCGATGAATTGAATATTGTCGTGCTGGAGCAAAGGGCAGGACGCCCGCGCGGCGATGCATGGAAACATATGGCGGAACGCACCGGAGTAGACACCGTGCGCAATCTCGTATCGATGCTGGTGCAGGCTGAAGCGTTTGGCACCAGCGTCGCCAAAACCTTGCGCGTGCATAGCGACACCCTCAGAACTCAGCGAGTGCAAGCCGTGGAAGAGGCTGCTGCAAAGACCACCATCAAGCTGATCTTCCCGCTGGTGCTGTTTATTTTCCCCTCGCTGTTTGTGGTTGTTCTGGGTCCGGCAATGATTTCCATCATTGAATCTTTCAAGGGTCTCAATCAGTAAGAAAGGAGAAAATCGAGATGAATCCAACGTTTATTCAGATTGGCGCCGGTGTAGTGGCAGTTGTCGTTCTGATTGTCTTGATACAGCGCCGCCGCACCAGGGCCAAGTAACCCTGGTATGACGGAACCGGCGACGCAAGCAAGTATGCGCTAATCGCCGGTCACTCTGATACTCCTGCGAGCCGAGGCAACGGCTCAACAGCGGCGAATGTCGCAGAGCATTGCCTCGGCAGCGGGCAAGGGGATCTTTGTCATTTCGTTGTTTTGTTCTCAGAAGGAATTTGGCTTTCTTTGCGATCTGTAAGGCCCAGTTTGAATCTGGACAGCAACACAGAGAAGAGATTTCTGGATGCACTTCTTCACGGGAGAAGCTGAATTGACCACTAGGACTCCAGAGCGACACCGGGTTGCCGGCTTCACTGTGGCAGCCGGAGGCACCATGGAAGCACCACGGCTTTGCGCCTATAACCAGACTCGCGAATGCTTCCTTGGCCTCGAGGTGGCTGCCGCCGATCTCTCCTTCGCAGACCTGAAAGGTCTGCTGGGCAAGCTTGTGCTGGAATCCGGCGAGGGCATCTGGATGTCGCCGTTCAGAGGAATTCCTGACTCGAATTTGCGCGCCCCGCTTGATCTGGTCTACCTGGACGAAGATTGTCTGGTAATAGAGGTTGTCGAGTCGTTCCCCACATTTCATGTCACACCATCAAGTCCGCGGGCCTCGAGTGTGCTGGCATTGCCCACGCATTCGATCTACACTTCGCAGACGCAGGCGGGGGATCAACTGGTGTTGTGCGCGGCCGAAGAGATGCAAGACCGGCTGGAACGCTTCTCCAGTTCAGGCACTCCTTCCGGCGGAGCGCAAGGCGCAGTTCAGGTGCGGGGAAAGCAGCTTTGGAGCAACGGTCCCAGGATAGTGCAACTGGAGAACAGCTCAGAGCTGGAGGTGAAACGTCCTAGTTCAGGGACAGCGCTTGGGGTGAAGGTGATCGAGCCGGGACGAAAGAACGCACCTCAGACGAAAAGCTGGCTGATGCGCTTGTGGTCACCGGAGCCGAAAAAGACGCCGGACCAGAGATTATCCTCGCGCGAGTCCTGTCCCGGGCTGTCTGCCTTTTACTGGACAGGCGCCGCGCCGAAGGCGCACTGGGTGCGTAATATCAGCGGAACGGGATTATATGTGGTGACGGAGGAACGGTGGTATCCGGGAACCGTGGTATTGATGACGCTGCAACAGACGGCGGACGAGGCAGAGATCGCGGAAAACTCGATTTCAGTGCACTCCCGTGCCGTTCGCTGGGGCAGCGACGGCGTCGGCTTGCAGTTTATTCCGCAGGATGCTCCTGCGGCGCAGAGTGGACTGAACAAGCTGGAACATGGAGCCAATAGAAGGGATCTGGATTTGTTTCTGGGGAGGCTGAGAATTCATGCCGAACAGCGTTGATTCCGGCGTCGCCGGCAAGGCAATTTGCATGAATGCCTGGGCAATTCCATCACAGTTTCACAGTTTCACGGAAATAGGGGGGGTAGGGGGTACCCGAAAAGCAGGGAATAGGGAATAGGGAATAGGGAATAGGAAAAGCCCGGAGGTTTGGTTGGTGGTCATGGGTCTATTGTGCAACACGGAGGGGAAATGATCGGCAAAAATACTCTCGTGCAACTACATTTTTTGAAGCTATAATTGCCAAATACAGTACTTTAGTATATAATTTGGTGTCGTAAAATGTTGCATAAATGTGGAAGCGAACGAGAATGTTTGTGGGAGAAGGAGATGAAGATGTCAAGCGATCCGCAGAAAAGAACGATTGCGAACAAGCGCAATTTGAAGCATACGACATCCGCTGGGAGAGCAAGCGTCAAGGGCCGGTCCATCGGCAGGCGGCTTTGCGCCTTTCTTCATTCCGGCGATGACGGGCAAGCTGTAGTTGAGATTGCCTTGATGCTGCCGGCAGTATTAGTGCTGCTGTCGGGCATATTTTCAGCCGGCTTATTCTTGTCCAACCAGCAGGCGCTGACGCAGGCTGTAGGCATCGGGGGAAACGTCCTGGCAGCGGACCGAATGAATTCCACAAACGACCCCTGCCTTGATGTATACACGGCGATCACAACCGCTGCGCCGCAGCTCACTCCGTCGAGGATCACCCTCACGGTAACGATGAACGGCACAGCAGTAACCGCGAAGACCTGCTCCGGCGATGGGACAGCAGATCTGGTGGAGGGCACAAGCGCATCGGTGGCAGCCACTTATCCCTGTCCACTCGCTGTGATCGGAGTATCCGTTGTACCCGGCCTTAATTGCACTGCCAAGGTAACGGAGATGGTGTACTAACCCAAGTATTAGCGAGGCAAATCAGATGAGAATGAGAATGTTGTCTTTTTTTCGTAGATTGTGCAAGGACCAGAGCGGGCAGATGGTGGGCATCGTGGGAGTGGGAGGAATGCTTTCCATGCTTGGAGTTGCCGGACTTACGATCGACGTCGGCCATGCCTATGTGGTTCGTGGTCAAGTTCAAAATGCGGTGAATGCGGCGGGGTTAGCGGCGGCAGGATATGTGTACAATACCGACAACCTCACCACTGCCGCAACGGTAGCGAACACCTACCTGACGGATAACCCGATACCTGGGCTGACGGCAACATCCAAAAGTGTTACGACTGTGTGCCGCAATATAATGGAAACGCCTCCCTGGACGTGTACCACCAACCCGACGGCAAATGCCGTGGTGGTCACTGAGACGGTCAGTATGCCGACGTCTTTCATGCGAGTCTTCGGCCACAACTCCCTGACGGTCGCGGCAACGGCGACTGCGTCGATGATAGGCGCTCAGCAGTGGAATCTGGCGGTCATCGAGGACTTGACTGGATCGATGGGCAATACGGACTCGAAGTGCGGAATGAGTCAATTTGAATGTACGCTGAATGGCCTTCAGGGTTTTCTGGCGAAGGCCAATCCCTGCCCGCAGCTTTCGGATCCCTCAGGCTGTACCCCGGCGATTGCAAAGCTGCGCGTAGCCCTCTTTGGGTTTCCGAATATGATCGTGGATGATCTTCCTTCCGTCAACGCGTGCAGCGGCGTAACCTATACTCTGCCCTTGCCGTTTGCAGTTTTTACCTTGCCCAACCCCAACAATACTTCGTACGCGCCGCTTAAATATGACTATACATACCAGAATCCACTCGGAACTCCATCGACACAGACATTCAAAGCGAGTTACGAGTACACCTTCGGCGCCAGCGATGCGGATGCGAATGGTTTTGTGAGCGACTATTACCAGCCCAGCAACACCGCGTCGGGCGGATTGAATACCAGTTCCTCTCTGGTGCAGGGGATTGGATATACGGGCACGAGCACCAAGAATGGTTGTATGCAACTCGCCGCGAACAGCATTGCCCTGAATGGCGCGGAGACGCCTGCGGTTCTCGGGGGCGGCACCTACACAGCCGCGGGAACCATTGTCAATACCACAGACGTAGGCGAAGGCATCACCTATCTAGCGAGCGCAATCTATGCGGCGCAGTCGGCGCTGATTGCCGAACAAAATCTGATGAGCGGCCTGGGCGTTGTCTCACATAACGCCATCATTCTTCAGTCCGACGGCGAAATGAACACGCAATGGATTTATTTTCCACAAGGCATGGTCACGCAAAATCCGCCATCTAAATATGAGCCTAATGGAGCTTATGCAGCGAGATATAACGGGAACTTTGCAAACTATAACCTCCCTACGGCTGCTACCATCGATCCTACAGAGATTACCGGCGCTTATTACACTGGCTTTGATACTTTACATAGCACCCCAAACCAAACCGCGGGGGTCGCAGCTCATTTATCAAACCCAAGTCTGGAAGCTACCGGGGTAGTCAACCCGCTTGCCATAACTGAGGCCGGCGGAGCTATTGCCGGACTTTATCCGGACTTTTTGGATGAGTGCCAGCAGACGATTATTGCCGGGCAGACAGCCACATCGAAAGGAATCAGGGTATACTCTGTCGCGTACGGCGCATCAGCGTCATCGGGATGCGGGTCTGGTAATACGGACGGTCATAACGATGTGACGCTGATTCCAAGCAGTTATTACCCTGAACCTTTGAATGTCAGCTTCTCGTCGGCGTCCGCGCTCACCCCTTGTATAGAGATGGAGGATACGGCCACAAGCCTGGAGTATTTCTACTCCTATTATCCGTCGGGCACAAGCGGGGCGTGCGTGGACACGGATCATACGTCATCGAGTATCGCGGACATTTACGCATCCATCCAATCGAGTTTTGGCACCCCGCGATTGATACCCAACGGCGCGAGTTAGAGCATCTTCGCATTACTGATTGAAAGCATCCCGGCGATGAATCTCCGGGATGCTTTTTTATTGGGGGTGTTCGATTTTTCGGGCAGTTTTGGAAAGGGTGTAGCAATGGAGTTCGTTGGTACCTGGAAGTCATCTTATAAACCTAGTAATGCCCTCGAATGACATCCCTCAGGGGCTAAAGCCCGCGTTGATTTTGCAACACTTTTGGCAGTCAGGGCTGAAGCCCTGACCTACCAGCCGTGCCCTGACACTTATTGGTCGTACAAAGAGTTTTTCCGCAGCCTGTTTAGCCGCGCCCTGTAACGAAGCGCATTTGAAACTTGCTCTCACGCGTCTTGCAATTTGTACGGTGATTCGTACGAGGCTGTAGCTGAATATTTATTCCGCGACTTCGGGGATGATGAGCAGGACTTCTACGCGGATGCTTTGTCCATTCTGCGTGGCTGGGCGGAACTCCCACTGGCTGAGGGCCTGGAGGACAAAGGCGGCCTGAGCGAAATCCGGCGGAAAAGCGATGGAGAGCGCCTCGAAGCGGCCAGCTTGATTGACAAAGCCGTGAACCATGAGGGCATCGGCATCAATGGCTCCGGGAGCGATGTTGGGGCGGACGATGCTGTAAGGCCAGGGAGCTTCGATATGCGAGATTCCGCCCGGCGTGCTGTCCGCGCGGGAGAGCGTGTACTGGAGAAGCCAACTGTGCGCCAGACCGACGGAGAGATAGACGGTGTAAGACATTCTTCCGTTCCATACCTCCGACAGCTCTGGATACTTATCAATGAGGGAGGAGCCGACGACGACCGAGCCGAACGCTCCTTCGCGCGGACGATTGATTCGCGTGGTGGCGGGACGGACGCCGAGGCCGGAACCCTGTCCAGAATTGGCATTCGCTCCTCCGCCGCCCGGAGCCTGACCGCTCTTGCTTCCCTGCCCCGCGCTGGCCTGATCTTTGTTCTGCCCGCCCATCACACCGGACTTATTCGCGGCTGCCGAGGAGTTGACGGGCGGCAGGGCGACTGCGCCATTGGCCATTTTTTGATTGGAGAGAGAGAGGATCGCGGCAGGCGCGGGCAGCGAAGAGCCGGCGGCGCTGGTAATGGGAGCCGGGGGCGTGGGTTTGGGTCCGGCGACGATAACCGGCGAAGAGGTGCTGGGCTGGATCGGCTGCGGAATCTTAGCCACTGGCGACGATGGAATGGAAACCTCGGCCAGCGTCTGCTCCTCGTTGGGCAACTGCACGGAGGGATTGACCATGGCTACCGGCGGCGGCGCCGGGGGTGGTGGAACGATGGTCTTGACGGTCACTTTTTTAGCGGCCCAGATGACGACCGAGGGCAAGGGAATTTCAGATTTGAGTTCGATAGGCTTGGGAAGATCGGGCTGAACCAGCGTCTGCGTTCCGATCTTTGACTTGACCATCATCTGCAAAGCCGCGGGAGCATTTTCGCTCTCATTTCGCGGGGCGGTGATCGATTTGGTGCTATGGTCCTCGGTTTTGACTTCGTTGCGCGCGCTCTTCATTTCGGATTCGAGAGTATGCAGGTCGAGATGGCGCACTTCGTAACGCTCGGCGATAGCCATGGTTTTGACCTTGGGCGCACTGAGAATTGCCACAAAGATCAAACCAATCACGGTTACATGGGCAACGATGGAGAAGACAAAAGAATAAGGTTTTTGGTTAACATCCGGCCGTTCAGAGAACAGCGAGATCGTGGAGGAAGCACTCATGACGGGATATAATTCCTTCCTCGCGCGCCTGGAAGTCTAGCCGGAGCCATCGAGGCAAATCGGACTGGCAAAAAACCGGGAAATGCCAGCCGCCCCTCTGAATGCCTCTATTATAATTCTTTCTGAATGATGGGGGGCATACCGATAACCCTTTTGGTACCTCTTATCTAAACAACGCGACTTACGGATGTCATTGAGGCGCATTCAGGGACTACACTATACACGCATTTTGATTGCGCAATCCTGTTCAAATGACGCCTGAATCGGCGTAGAATCGAAGCTGGTTTCCCTGAGGCTCAGTTGCCGCAGGGAACAGAAAGGCAAAGCTGGCTGGCAGCCAGTTCAAATAGGCCTCCATTATGAACCGAAGACTGGTCACGATCCTTGTAGTAGCTCTCGTAAGTGCCCTCGTCTGCACCGCATTAGTCATTCACCTGGTGAACAATCGTATGTCGGCGGTGAAGCAGCCGCTTTCGATGACAACACGCGTGGTGGCGGCGAACAAAGACATCAAGCTGGGCAACATTCTTACCGCCGACAACCTGACCACCATCGAGGTGGGGACGGTTCCCGCGGGCGCCTTTCTAGCGAAAGACCAGAGCAAGGTGATCAATCGCGGAGTTATCTCTGATCTCTATCAGAATGAGCCCATCATCGAGAGCCGGTTGGCCGCGCTCGGATCGGGCGGCGGATTGGCCGCCACCATCCCCCCCGGTATGAGAGCCTGCGCGGTCAAGGTTGACGATGTGGTGAATGTATCCGGATTCGTCACGCCGGGAATGCGTGTGGATGTTCTGGTCTCCGGCGTCCCTCCCGGCGCGCAAAACACGAACCAAGGCACGGTGGCAAAGACACTGCTGCAGAATATTCGGGTTCTGTCCACGGGAACGGATATAGAAAAGGACGCAACAGGCAAAGCCAAACAGGTGCAGGTGGTCAATCTTCTGGTTACGCCGGAACAGGCTGAATCGCTGAGCCTGACCAGCAATTTAAGCATTCGGCTGGTGCTGCGCAATCCGCTTGATACAAATGTGGCTCCGGTATCCGGCACGACTACAGGCAGCATCTTTTCAGGCATGACACCTGAACCGGAAAAGCCGCATACCGTCGTGAAGAGCGCGCCCGCGCCTGCTTATTCCATTGAAGTGGACAACGGATCAACAGCAACCCAAGAAAAATTTGCATCTGCCGAGGGACACAAGTGAGAGCGAAGAGTGGTGTTTCCATCGCATGTTTCTGCGCAATGAGTTTACTGCTTTGCGGCGGAGCGGGCTTGCAGGCTCAAACCTCACCGTCTCCTTCACAATCTGACCAACCAGCGCAACCAGCCAGTGCCGACACGAACACTCCGGTACCGGCTTCACCGGCGCCGCCGCCTGAAGCTGCGCCGCCCTCAGCGCCACTGGCTCCTTCAGCGCCCGTCGAGGCTGCGACGCAGGACTCAGCGAATGATCTCTCCGTCGCCGTCGGCAAGACGGTGTTGGTCGACACGCAGTTCCCGATCCGGCGAGTCTCCATTGGCCTGAACACCATCGCCGAGGTTCATCCGACGAGCCCGACTGAGATTATGGTAAACGGCAAAACTCCCGGTGAGACCAGCCTGATTGTCTGGGATACACACGGCGGACGGCAGTTTTTCAATGTGACGGTTCGCGCCAGCATGGCGGCAATGAACGACAGCCTGGATTCGGTTCGGAGGGAGTTGAGAACGGAGCTTCCAGGGCAGGCGCTGAAGGTCACCTCCGAAAACGGCGCTGTTTTCCTGAGGGGCACGGTCAAGGATCTCGACAGTTCCGCGCGTGCGGTGAAGATCGCCGGATCACTCGGCAAAGATATAAGAGTTGTCAATCTTCTCAACGTCAATGTACCGGCATCTGAACCTCAGATTCTGCTCAAGGTGCGATTTATCAGCGTTGACCGCAGCCGGGAGCAGCAACTGGGCATGAACTTCGTCAGTCTGGGCGCTCTCAACACGGTCGGAGGGGTTACTACTCAACAGTTTTCCGCACCCAGCATCACGAATGTAACGCCGCCCGGACCACAGGCCACCTTCACAAATGAACTGAATCTTCTGGTCGAGAATCCTGGCAATCTGCCCTTCGGTTTCGACGTCCAGGCTTTGACACAGAAGATTGGCGGTCAGGTTTTGGCCGAGCCCAACCTATTGGCAGCCAATGGCAAAATGGCCAGCTTCCTGGCCGGCGGAGAGTACCCTTATCCCGTCGTTCAAGGCGGAGGAGCAGGCACAGCGGCTACAGTGACCATCATGTTCAAGGAGTATGGAGTTCGCCTGAATTTCATTCCCACCATTACTCCTCGCGGAACGATTCGCCTCCAGGTAGCGCCTGAGGTGAGTGCTCTCGATATCTCCAATGCCGTAGAGATATCGGGATTCGAGGTACCCGCCATTACCACGCGCAAGGTGAAGACCGAAGTTGAACTAGGCGACGGTCAGAGCTTCGTCATAGGCGGACTGCTGGATAATACCGAGTCGGATACCTTCGAAAAGATACCCTTCCTTGGAGACATTCCCGTTCTCGGTAAATTATTCCAATCGATGCAGAAGAACAAGGCGAATACCGAACTGATCGTAATTGTGACCCCGGAGATAGTGGCTCCGATTCCTGCCGGCGAGCCGTTGCCCGCGCTGAAGTTCCCGGCAAAGTTCCTGCCGCCCAACTCCGGCATACCGATGAATACACCGGATGCCAAGACGCCTGGCAATACACTATCTCCTGCGCCGTCAACCATGCCTGTTGACAAGCTGCTTGACAGCATGAAGCCAGAGACACCGCTGGTGATTGATGCAGGCACGGGAGGCTATGGCGCAGCGAGCGGAGCAAGCGCCGCGGCAACTACCACGCCAGCGCCCCCGCAACAATGAGGTCTCCGGCTGCCACTACAAGGCGGCAGCCGGCAGCTTTGCATCCATCGTCAGAGAAAGTTATCTGGAGAAGCGGATGAATCCGTTCAGATGGAGTCTATCGGGGCTGACGGATATGCTTTCCGTTCGGCGCCAAGCCCGGGATAGTTCCCGCCTGCGGGTCTCGAATTTGACACGCGGTACAGAGCTTGCCAACTGCATGGAAGTTGCCGACACGGCAGCCAAACGCAGCAAGGGACTGCTGGGGCGCGAACAGCTCTCGCCAGGTGAGGGGTTGTGGATTGTTCCTTGCGAATCGGTGCACACGTTCTGGATGCGATTCCCTATCGACTTGGTCTATCTGGATCGCAAGAAGCGAATACGAAAGCTCCGCGGAGAAGTGCGGCCATGGAGGATGTCCATTTGCTTAACGGCCCATTCGATTCTCGAACTCCCATCCGGCACCATCCGTTTAACGCAGACCCAACGCGGAGATGTGATCGAGTTCTCGGAAGTTCCCCTGAAGTAGAGCTCAACGAAGCCATCATGCGGAGTAAACGACAGCAATCCGAGTATTTATAAATGAACTGTCGTACGCCACAAATCTCTCTTCGAGTGCCTTCGAGCAGCCACGGATAATGGCGATCACTGACTCCAGAAGGCCTACTCGCCCACCGAATCCTGAACGAATTCAATTTGGTTATTTGGGAGACGGCGTGCCTGTGTTGCGCGCAACGAGATACCACATAAGCCACGCAGGCGCTGTCCAATACGTCCACTGATACAACGCGGGCGGATAGGAAAGGCTGCGGAAGAGCGCGACCTCGACCAGCGCACTCAGGAAGGCGAGCGCGATCAAAAGATTGCGCGAACGGGTAAGAAACGCACCTTGCATGAGGGCGGGGATCGCCACGCCCTGATCGTAGATCCATGAATAAGGCGCCGCGAGGAGCGAGACGAGCATCAGCAGGCTGCCGTTTTTCGTCCAATCCCACGTCCTGCGACGGGGCCAGAAGTAGCACAGCGCCCAAAGGCAGCCCAAAGCGGCCGGGAGAAATTGAAGCCAGATCGAGTGTGGGCTGAGAGCTAGACGAAACTGCGAACTCAGGCAGGGAATATTGTCCCGTTCGATTCCAGAGGTGCGGAGCATGAGCGCATATTGGCTCCATGCCAACGGATCGATGAAAAATGTAATCACACAACTGGCGGCCATCGATGCAGCGGCGCCTGCTGCGAGCTTGTAACTTCTTGAAACCAATACCCAAAGAAGCAAAATAACGCCGAAAGGTAAGAAGAGGTGCGGCTTCAGCGCGCAAAGCCAGAGGGAGACTCCTGCCAGGAAGGGGCGGGTGCGATGCAAGCGCAAGAAAAGTACCAGACCGGGAAGCGCGAATAGCGAGGTTTGCCCATAGATCATGCAGAGGAGCGCCGGTGCGAAGGTGAGTCCGAGCAGATACCGGGAGTTACCCGGCCTGCCATACAGAATCCAGAGCAAGCGCACCGAAGCCGCCAGACAGGCAATCAGCATCGCGGACCAGAACAGCCATCCCACCCGCGCGCTAAGGAAGCCAAGCGGATAGACCAGCGGAAGAGCCCAGGGCGGGTTCCGCATAAAGCCGATCTTATACGACGATGGAAGACCTGTGGAGCGCTCGATCCGCGTAATTGCCGCACCATCATAGGGATTGGCGTGATGCGTAAGTTGTTGAGCAGTAGCCCAATAGAAGATGTAATCGCGCGTGGCTGGAGCGGCGTCTGAGAACAATAACACCCAGAGAATGCCTGCTGTAAACCCAGCGGCCAAGCCGCTAACAGTTACGAATGACAGTGCCGCCGCAGCGCGAAGATACTTCCGTCCTCTAATCAACTCTTCCGCACTAATCATTTCATTCACCGGGCCTTTGGAATTCAACTATGGGTGCTGATGAGTCTCCATTTAGCGCTCGACGCACACAGCATTAGGGATGCACTTTTCCTGCCATGAAGGCTATTCTACTTCCTCCATTGGGCCGGGATGTTGCGCGCATATATAACTGCGGAATCAACTCTCTGGCGCTTGCCACAGGCCGTTGCCCAGGCTTCCAGATGTAGAATGGTTACCCAGCACCCTTGAGTTACTACACTTTAGCGTCTGTAAACTGGACCGAAGTAGGCGAATTGAACTGTATACAATTGTTTACACTTTCGAGCCTTGAACCGAATTTGCAAGAATCGTAAGTCTATGTATAATAAGAGTAATACGTAAACCTAGCGAATGGCACATCAGATGCACTACACAAAGTGCCCTGGCTTCGGCTGGGAAAATTCATCTTATGGGGAGAACACAAATGAATACGATGCTTCTCAAGCTGTATGTGAAGTTCCAGGACCTGATGAACCGCGAAGAAGGCCAGGATCTGGTTGAGTATGCTCTGGTCCTTTCTATTATCGCCCTTGGCGTCATCGCGAGCATGAAGCCGTTGGCCACTGCTATCAGCACAGAGTTCGTAGGCATCACCACACAGTTGGGGTAACAAATGGCGCCGTGCGCGTCCTTGTGACCACAGCATAACTCCTGTCGTAAACCACCGGCAGGTAAACAAAGCCCAGCACCCTCGCAGGAGAGATGCGATCGCCGGAGTTGGCGTGGGGACGTACTCTCTCCGGCAAGGCTCTTAACTGTTCTGCTCACAACGAGGCAACCTTATGTGGTCCGGATACCTACGACTCATCTCCGGGTTAAAAACCCTGATGAAGAGGGAAGATGGGCAGGATTTGGTCGAATATACTCTGATTCTTGCCTTGATCGGAGCTGGCGCTGTTGCCGTCGTGAAGTCCTTTGGAATCATGATCGCCACTTCGTTTGCCAATATTAACGCGCAGCTCGACGCCCTTTTCGGATGAGCCTCATCAGAATTGGGATCGGTCGCCACAATTGATTCTTTTCTATACCCGTGCGGGAGAGATATATTCGGCAAAACATTTGCCAATGCATCTCTCCTTTGTTTTTTACCCGCGATTTTCCGTCGCTATCGGGCCGGATTGGCTACGGCTCCAGATGCGAATGGGTGGTATTGCTGGGAGTGAAGTTGAGCATGAGAAGAACGTGGCGGATTGGCCTGCTCTGTCTGCTATTGAGCAGCGGGTTTTCCGTTCTTTGGGGCACCATGCTGGAGCGCTCTTCGCAAGGCGGAATGTCGGACTTCAAGGCGGTCTACTACGGCGCGCGGTGCCTGATTCTTCATAGTGATCCCTATAATCAAAACGAATTCCTGCGGGTATATCGAGCAGAAGGTGGAGTTGTCCCATCAGACCCAACAGTTTCGCGCTCGTTTCTTCGGGTCGTACCTGTATTTGTCTATTTGCCGACCACTTTATTGCTAATCGCTCCCTTCGCAATGCTGGCGTGGGTTCCGGCGCAAATACTCTGGATGATTCTGCTGGCCGGAAGCTTTACACTTGCTGGATTCCTGATGTGGAAAACTGCGGAAAACTACTCGTCCGACCCCGCAATCCTCCTGACTTGTTTCGTGCTTGCTAACAGTGAACTGATCTTTATGAGCGGCAGGTCGGCTGGGCTTGTCGTTAGTCTCTGCATAGTGGCGGTCTGGTGTTTCCTTCAGGAGCGGTTTGTTCCAGTCGGCATCTTGTGCATGGCTGTTGGCCTCGCAATCAAGCCTCACGACGCGGGCCTGGTCTGGCTCTATTTTCTTCTGGCTGGAGGGGTTTACCGGAAACGCGCGCTACAGACACTCCTTGTAGCTGTTGCGTTAAGCCTGCCTGCGCTTCTATGGGTCTCTCAAGTTGCGCCACATTGGATGGCGGAACAGCACTTCAATCTGGCAACTACTTCGGCGCACGGCGGTCTTGGTGACCCAGGACCGACTTCCAGCAGCATGAGCGAGCAATATCGGATTATCGATCTGCAAACGGTCATTAGCGTCTTCTGGAACGATGCGCGCATCTACAATCCGGCCAGTTATCTAATATGCGGAGCGCTTCTATTGGTATGGTCGGTTCGCACTCTCAAGTCGCGGTTCTCGCCAGTGGCAGTATGGTTTGCGCTCGCGGCAATCGCGGCTCTTTCCATGTTGCCTCTATACCACCGGCAATATGACGCGAAGCTTGTGCTGCTCACAGTTCCCGCCTGTGCCATACTTTGGGCCGAGGGCGGCCCGATTGGGTGGATTGCTCTTGCTGTGAATACTGCCGGCGTTGTATTGACTGGGGATATTCCGTTGATAGTTCTCACACATTTCTACAATAGCCTTCATGTGGACACAGCGGGAATCCCCGGAAAGATATTGACCATTCTTCTGATGAGGCCCACTCCGCTCATCTTGCTCGTAATGAGCATATTCTATCTATGGGTATATTTGCGGCGCACGGTCCCAACGGTCACCGATACATAGCGTGGCGCGGCCCAGACCATTCAAGCCAAGATATGGCCTGCGTTGAAGTCAGGCTGAAAGAACTTCAAATTCCATGGCGGAACAGCGAACCGGCATGGGCCATCAAGGTCGCGAAATGAATGTTATTACGGCTTCCGAGACAACTCACGCACCATCTCGCCAAACCTCTGCGCGGTGGTCCAGCTATGTTGTTTTCACGCTCTGCGCCATTCTCTACCTGATTCCATTCATGCGAATACTAATTGTGGGATTGGATGAAGGAGAATTCTTAACCGGCGCAGTACGCATTATCCATGGTCAGGTTTTCGCGCGCGATTTTTTTGAAGCCATGGGACCAGGAACATTCTATTGGTTGGCAGCGTTCTTCAAGCTCTTCGGAGTAACATTCCTGGCGTCTCGAATATGCCTGTTTATCTCATCATTGGGCACAGCCGTTTCTTTATATTATCTGTCCGGCCGAGTATGCAGTCGATACCGGATACTTCCATGCCTTATTCTTGCCGGAGTCTACTTCGGCGGGATGTGGCCCGGGATAAGCCATCATGTTGACGGCAATTTCACAGGGTTATTATCGGTTGTCTGTCTGATTCTCTGGAATATCTACCGCAAAAAGATTCTACTGATTTCAGTGGGATTATTAACCGGAGTTACAACCTGTATTCACCTGCCAAAAGGCGTGTATCTATTTTGCGCATTTCTGGTGTGGCTATGGCTCCAACGGCTAAGAACCAAAAGACCTCTTGCCGCAGCAGGGATGCTGACTGTAAGCTACTTTGCAGTTGTTGCGTTTGTACTCGCGTATTTCTGGAGTCAGGGGGCGCTGTCTAGTCTTTTCTATGTTAACTTTGTCTTTCCGTTCCGCCATAATGGTGCTGTAAACGCTGTAGTCTATGCGCTCAATATTTATACAGACTACTGGACCTCTTGGGTAAAGGCATTCGGAGGTGGTGGATTAGCTATCGTCATTGCGTCTATACTCAGTACACCTTTAATATTTGTCGCAACGCTACCCCTTTTCTTGTTGCGAATTGGCATAGGATACAAATGGAAGACTGTGACGCCTGAAATAGCACTCTATTGGCTCGGTGGATGGGCTTTGTGGCTATCAGAGTCTCATCGTATGGATATCGACCACTTAGTCTTTGGTTCACCGATACTGATCATATTGTGCATTCAGGCTTTGTCAGAGAGCCGAAGGAAGCTTGCCGACGCTGCGTTGCTGATTCTCGCTTTCAGCGCCGTGTGTTTGGCTGGAAATTGGTGGGTCGTGGTTGCGGCGGGAGCCCACACCTCGGAGACCCGCGTGGGCAAAGTCGCGGTGCTCGGAAATGAGAAAGTACTCGAATTCCTAAATGAGCATACGTCTCCGGGCGAAGAAGTATTTATCTATCCATACACCCCAACATACTACTTTCTTTCAGCAACTACAAACCCCACACGCTATAGCTTTCTGCTGCTCAATTACAACACACCTGCGCAATATCGAGAAGTAGCAGGCATCCTGGATGAGCGCCGAGTTCGATATGTGGTTTGGGACACAACTTTCTTAACTAAGACCGCTGATAAGTTTCAGGGATCGCGACCTATAAACCCTCATGATCTAATCATTGAGCCTTATCTCGAATCGCACTATAAACTGGTGGAGGACGTTCAAGGAGTCTCTATTCTAGAACGAAGGGAGGAAGGCCTTGCAAAAGAGGGACAAGATATCCCCTGAGTTTGACCAGTATGCGTCCTCTTATGACAAGTTGCTCGACGATCCACTAAGAAATCGCTTTGCGAGTGACCCGCTTCATTTCCACCGCAGGAAGTGGTTTGTGATCGAAAGACTTTTGAGACGCGCGGGCGTAACTCCTCAAACGCTGAGATGGCTGGATGTCGGCTGCGGCCGCGGTGAATTGCTAAAACTGGCAGGCAGCAACTTTGCCCAGTCCGTAGGCTGTGACCCATCTGCCGGTATGTTGGCTTCGAATGTTGTGTTCAAAACTTACGAGCAGGCGTCTCTCGTTGAGTTGCCATTTGAGGATAACTCTTTCGATTTTGTGACGGTAGTATGTGTCCTTCACCATGTGCTTGGAAACGACCGGACAAATCTGACAAATGAGATGCGACGAGTGCTTAGCCCCGGTGGACTGTGCTGCGTAATTGAACACAATCCCTTGAATCCTGTCACCCGCACAATTGTGAAGAGATGCGCGGTTGACCGCGACGCGAAGCTACTTTCCGCGCGCGAGGCATGCAATCTCCTTGAGGCATCGCGATTCACATCGTTAAATCAAGAGAATTTTCTTTATATCCCGGAATCGCTCTATCATACATTCAGCGCCGTCGAGACGGCGCTATCTATATTGCCGCTTGGCGGCCAGTACGCATTGTTAGCGCGCAGAACTTCATAATCCGGGAAATACTTCCCGTATAAATAATGCGGAATCAATCTCAAATCACAGGCTTTTTTCAATAATAAATCGAGGCCTTGACTTTGCTTCGGAGTATATTTTCGCAAGGTATTGCCCGATGACTCCCAGGCATAATAGTTGTATTCCCCCAAGCATATAGAGAGGTATAACAATGGAAGCCCATCCAGGGACGGCGGCTGAGCTAAAAAATTTAGCTATCAATGCCCAAGCGGCAAGTCCAAAACTGAAAACAGAAACGAGCATACCGAGAAGAGTAATAGTTTTCAATGGGATTTCAGTAAAGGAAGTAATGCCGTTCGCAGCTAGAGAAATCATTTTCGAGATAGGATACTGGGATTCTCCCGCGAACCTCGGATGTCTATCGTAGTAAACTAAAGCGGAAGAAAACCCGAGTTGTGGAATCAGCCCTCTCAAGAGAAGATTACTCTCTCTGCAATTGCGCAGTTCCTCCACCACGCGCCGGCTCAAAAGACGATAATCCGCATGATTAAACTTCAGTTCCACTCCCATGGTCTGGAGGAGCCGATAGTAGCCTTCTGCAGAAATCCGTTTGAAGAAACTGTCTGTGCTGCGGTCGCGTCGAATGCCGTAAACGACCTCGGCGCCAGCGGTGTAAGCATACACCATATCTTCTATTGCCTTCACGTCATCCTGGAGATCGGCATCGATGCTAATCACTGCGTCACCTGAAGCCGTAAGCAACCCCGCGAGAATTGCGCCTTGCTGACCGAAGTTCCGAGATAGCTTCAGACCGTGAATATATGTATGTTCGGCTGCAAGACGTTCAATTACACACCACGTGCGGTCAGTAGAGCCATCATCGACAAAGCAAATCGAAGGCTTGATAATTGACGCCTCATGAGTTAGTTTATCGAGTATCGTAACAAGGCTCAACGCAGTTTCAGGCAACACTAGTTCTTCGTTGTGACACGGGACAACGACGGATAATTCTGGGGGGGCATGACGCTCAATCAATCGCGGCGTTAACCTAGCTTCATCCATGGTTTGATTATCAGGTTGAATGTCCTATTCCGTCAATTATAGAGGAATTTTAAATCTCCACAAACGTCACGCGACAACGACAATCAGATGAAACATATTCTCATTTCTGAATGTCGTTTTCCAAACGCAATAGCAATGTTGTATTCTTTATTTGCGGGGCTCGATTGAAGATTTGTGCTGCATTTGACTTTGTATTCGAGATTTTTCGAATCCGAAAGCGAGGAACCCGTGCGGATTTGGGGATTATTCCGGTCTTTTAAACCAAGTATCGGGAATCACTGATTTTGCCGACGAATTTTCTGCGAAGATAACTTTATGACTGAGATTTTGAATGTGAAAGTGGCTGGATCGGCGCGCTGGGATTGTGTGAGCCTGGGCGAGGTGATGCTTCGACTCGATCCGGGCGATGACCGGATTCATACGGCGCGCGTTTTTCGCGCATCGGAGGGCGGCGGCGAATACAACGTGGCGCGGGGATTGCGCCGCTGCTTCGGACTGCGCACCGCGGTGGCGACGGCGCTGGCCGACAACCCCGTTGGACGGCTGGTGGAGGATCTGATGCTGCAGGGCGGCGTCGATCAGGATCTAGTTCTCTGGAAGCCGTATGACGGAGTGGGCCGCAAGGTTCGCAACGGATTGAATTTTACGGAGCGCGGATACGGCGTTCGCGCGGCGCTGGGATGTTCGGATCGCGGCAATACTGCGGTTGCGCAACTCACCTCGGGAGATTACGATTGGCCGTCGATCTTCGGCGCAGAGATGGGCTCGCGCTGGCTGCACACCGGCGGAATCTTTGCCGCGCTTTCGGATACGACGATGACGGTAGCTGCCGAGGCGATGGATGCTGCGCGCGCTGCGGGGACGATGGTCTCGTATGATTTAAATTATCGCGAGTCGCTGTGGAAGGCGATTGGCGGCAAGGCGAAGGCGCAAGAGGTCAATCGCGAACTGGTGCGCAAGGTGGACGTTCTCTTCGGAAATGAGGAGGATTTTTCCGCGGTGCTGGGCGTGAAGATGGAAGGAGTCAGCGAGAGCTTCGACGAACTTCCGATTGCGAGTTATGAGAAGATGCTGCGCGAACTGGCTCAGGCCTATCCGAATCTGAAGGTGATAGCATCGACACTGCGCACGGCGCATTCGGCGTCTTTGAATGCCTGGGGCGCGATTGCGTATCACGCGGGCGGTATCGTTCATGTGCCGCAGCGCGATGTGGAGATTCTGGATCGCGTGGGCGGAGGCGACTCGTTTGCCTCCGGACTGATCTATGGGTTGCTGGCAGGCAAGGATCTGGAATGGGCAGTGAAGTGCGGAGTGGCGCACGGCGCACTGGCCATGACTACGCCGGGAGATACCAGCACGGCAAGTCTAGCGGAGGTTTTGCGCGTGATGGGTGGCGGAGCGGCGCGCATTTCGCGATAACCGAGAACTCAACCAGGAGTTTTGGAGGTAACTGAAATGAAGATAATGCAAATGGCGGATGCGGTTCGCTATCGCAGGATGACGACCGAGGAGTTGCGCGAAACCTTTTTGGTCAGCGACATCTTTCAACCGGGGAAGATCTGCGCGACTTATGTTGATCTGGACCGCGCGGTGATTGGTTCGGCTGTGCCCTTGAAGGAAGAGTTGCGCCTGCCGACTTATAACGTGCTCAAGGCCGCTTACTTTCTGGAGCGGCGCGAACTTGGCGTTCTGAATATCGGCGGCGCCGGCTCAGTGACTGTGAAGGGAACCAAGTACGATTTGGCGCGGCTGGACGGCCTTTACATTGGTCGCGGCAATGAGGAAGTTACTTTCTCCAGCGCAGACGCAAATCATCCCGCGGAGTTTTATCTGTTGAGTTACCCGGCGCACGCGGTTCATCCGACAAAACTGGCGCGCGGCGCGGATTTGAGCGGAGTGAAACTGGGATCGGCGGAGACAGCCAATGCGCGCGAGATCAAGAAGTTCATCTTCATGGACGGCATTCGCAGTTGCCAACTGGTGATGGGCTTCACGCAGTTGGCGACGGGAAGCGTTTGGAATACGATGCCTTCGCACACGCACATGAGAAGGTCGGAGATTTATTTTTACTTCGATGTTGCGGAGAACGAGCGTGTGATTCACATGATGGGTCCGGCCGATGAAACACGACATCTGATTATCGCCAATAAGCAGGTTGCGGTTTCTCCGGGCTGGTCGATTCACTCCGGCGTGGGAACAAAGAACTATACCTTCTGCTGGGGAATGGGCGGAGAGAATCAGGTCTACGACGATATGGATGCGCTCTCTGTTGCGGATTTGCAGTAACTTAGTTTTCTGGTTGAGGTTCGTGGTATCCCACCCTAGCCGCAAGAACAAATACGCGGCGAGGGTGGGGCACCGATAGTTTGGCGGAGCACCCACTGGATATGAAGAATTAAGCGGAAAATTGCTTTGAATCATCTGGAGATTTGAGCATGAAGAAAGAAGAAGTACTGAAACGCATTCATGAGATTGGATTGCTGCCGGTGCTGCGCGCCAAGTCGATTGACGAGGCGCTAGCTTTAGCGGAGGCAATCGAGGCCGGTGGAGTTACCGCGCTCGAAGTTACGATGACGGTGCCGGGTGCGATTGAAGTAATCCGCCAACTGGCGCTAAAAACGCAGGGGCGCATCCTGATTGGAGCGGGCACGGTGCTGGACGCGGAAACGGCGCGGGCTTGCATACTGGCCGGCGCGACATTCATTGTCAGCCCGTCGTTGAATGTGAAGACGATTGAGCTATGCCGCCGCTATAGCGTTCCGGTGATGCCTGGAGCGCTGACGCCGACCGAGGTGGTAACTGCCTGGGAGGCTGGCGCCGATGTGGTCAAGGTTTTTCCGTGCAGTGCGATGGGCGGAGCATCGTACCTGAAGGCGCTTAAGGCTCCTTTGCCGCAGATCGAACTGATTCCCACCGGCGGAGTTTCGCTGGCGACAGCGGCGGAGTTTCTGGCTGCCGGAGCTTTTGCACTGGGAGTGGGCGGAGACCTGGTCAATCCGAAGGCTATCGCCGAGGGCAAGCCGGAGATCATTACGCAGACTGCGCGGGAGTATATGGCGATTATCAAGAAGTCGCGCGGCTGAGATGCATTATGGGGTTAGGGTTCGTGGATTCCCGGGTCCAGAAATCCGGATATGGGGCACTTGGTGCCCCACATTTCCTTCTGCTCGATTCGCAGGTATACAAACAAGTTGCGCACATGATAAAACGTGTTCGCTAAAAATGGAAGGGGGTGTATTGTTTTAGGACACTATTGAAAAGAATTTATAATTCCTGTGAGGAAAATTCATACCTTGTCTAACAACCTATTACACGGAAGCTATTGATTACAGGGGTTTGCGAGATAGTTGGTCAAAATCAAAATTTGGAAGATGATGAAAAATACATTAGACAAACTGTACTTCTATCGAATAACATTCCTATTCAGGCCTGATTTTACGGGCGATCGGTGAAAGAGATGCGCGCGTCGCTTTTTATTACTTGTTATAACGACACTCTCTACCCGGAAACTGGCAGAGCAGTGGTGCGCCTGCTGGAGCGGTTGGGCGTTGAATTGGAGTTTAACCCCAAGCAGACTTGCTGCGGACAGATGCACGCCAACACGGGCTTTCGCGCCGAGGCTTTCTCGCAGGCCAAGCGGCTGGTGCGGCTCTACAACGATGCGGAGATAGTCGTGGTTCCATCTTCGTCGTGCGTGGCGATGATGCGCGAACAGTATCCCGGCCTCATCGAGGAGATGGGCAACGCGGAGCTGCTGAAGCAGTACACGGAGTTGATGCCAAGAGTCTTCGAGTTGAGCGAATTTCTGATTGACAAGCTGGGCGTGGAGGATGTGGGCGCGTACTTTCCGCATCGCGTTACATATCACGCAAGCTGCCACGGATTGCGCGCGCTGGAGTTGGGCGAACGACCTTACAAGCTGCTGGCGAAGGTGCGCGGGCTGTCGTTTAAGCAGTTGCCGAATACGGACCGCTGCTGCGGATTTGGCGGGACATTCTCGGTGAAGAATGCGGAGGTTTCGTCGGCGATGCTGGCGGTGAAGCTGCAGGACGTGATCTCGACTGGCGCGGAGTATTGCACGGCGCTGGACAACAGTTGCCTGATGCATTTGGGCGGCGCGATGCACCGGCAATATGCGGGAATGAAGACGATCCACATGGCGCAGATTCTGGCCAGCACGAACGAGACCCCGGCGGAGGCGACGCTATGAGCCACGCGGCAATCAGCACACACGCCGAACTCGATCCGCGGCTTGCGCCTCCCTTCCCCAAAGCCGTGTTGCCGGTGCTGCGCAATCCGCAACTGCGCAAGAATGTGGCCCACGCGATCGATGTAATCCAGGCCAAGCGCGCCAAGCTGGTGGCGGAGAAGAGCGACTGGCAGGACTTGCGCACAGCAGCCTCGGAGCTGCGAATGCACGCGCTGGAAAATCTGGGCGCGTATCTGGAAGAGTTTGAAGTGCGCTGCACAGCCGCCGGAGGCACGGTTCACTGGGCCGCCGATGCGGAAGAAGCGCGCCGGATTATTCTCGGTTTGCTGCGCCAGGAAAACGCCAGCGAAGTGATCAAGATCAAGACGATGACCTCGGGCGAGATTCAATTGAATCCCTTCCTCGAAGCCAACGGCGTGAACGCTTTCGAGACTGATCTGGCGGAGATCATTCTGCAACTGGGCGAGCTGGAGCCATCGCACATTGTGGTTCCCGCGCTGCACGTGAATCGCAGCCAAGTGCGGGAGATTTTTGCGCGGCGCATGGGCCGCCCGGAGCTGTCGGACGATCCCAAAGAGCTGACCAACGCAGCGCGCACCTTTCTGCGGCAGAAATTTCTCTCGATTCCGACGGCGATCAGCGGCGCGAATTTTTTGATTGCCGAGACCGGCGCGGTGGGAGTGGTTGAATCCGAGGGCAACGGGCGAATGTGCCTGACGCTGCCGAAGACGATGATCACCCTCGCCGGAATCGAAAAGGTGCTGCCGCGTTTCCAGGATTTGGAAGTGACGCTGCAATTGCTGGGGCGCTCGGCTACCGGCGAACGGATGAACCCGTACACATCGATCTGGACGGGCGTAAAACCCGGCGACGGACCGCAAAAGTTTCATGTGGTGCTGCTGGACAACGGGCGCTCGTCGATACTGGCCCGGAAGACGGAACGGCAGACGCTGAAGTGCATTCGCTGCGCGGCCTGCATGAACACCTGCCCGGTTTACAGGCAGACCGGCGGCCACGCATACGGCTCGGTTTATCCGGGACCGATCGGCGCGATTCTGACTCCGCAACTGATGCAGATGAAACACGCGCAGACGCTACCTTACGCATCGTCGCTCTGCGGCGCCTGTTATGAAGTCTGCCCTGTGAAGATCAACATTCCGCAGGTGCTGCTGGAGTTGCGTTCGCAGGTGGTTAACCAGGAACGCAAAGAGGCGGGGCGCATCTTCGATCCGATGTATCTGGGATTGCGCGCGGCCAATCTGCTCTTTGCGCGGGCGTGGATATTCCATACGGCGCAGTGGTTCGGGAAGGTCGGCCTCAAACTGTTTACCGGCAAGGACGGCTGGATTCATTGGCTGCCGAGCATGGGCGGAAGGTGGACGCAGACACGCGATTTGCGCGGCCTGCCGGATGAGAACTTCCACCAGTGGTGGGCAAAGCAGCGCGGACAGAACAAGCGCAAGGAGGCAAAATGAACTCAACTGCCCCATCCCGCGAACGGATTCTGACCAGCATTCGCAATGCGACCAAGGATATTGCCGTAAATCCCGCGGATAGAGCCGCGGCTTATGCGACGCTGCCGCGCAACTACATTCGTCGCGGTAAAATGAACACCGAGGCAAAGCTCGCGCTGCTGATCGAACGGCTGCGCGAGTATGATGCTGAAGTAGTGGAGACAACGCCGGCAGAGTTGCCCGCCGTGATCAAAGCGCAACTCACGGCCAGCGGACGGCATTACTTTCTAGCGCCGGAGGGGCTGCCAAGTGCGTGGATGGCCTCGGGCTTTGACTGGAAGATCGACCGCAACCTGGAGACCGCCGAGATCGAAAAGGCGGAGGGCGTCGTCACCGCTGCTTCCTGCGGCATTGCAGACTCTGGAACAATTGTGTTGCATCACGCAGCGAATGAAGGCCGCCGCGTGGTGACGTTGCTGCCCGACTGGCACCTGCTGATTCTACTCGCCAGCCAGGTGGTTGAAACATTGCCGGAGTACTTTGACCGGTGCAAGCAGTCGCTGGGGATTCCCCACTTGGCCACTTATATCTCCGGGCCAAGCGCCACAGCAGACATTGAAATGACACGCATCAAAGGCGTGCATGGACCGCGATATCTGGCTGTCATCCTGGTGCATGACTGATTGGCGCGTGACGAACGGTGATTTTGATTTGACCGGCAGAGCCGGATCAAGAAGGATTGAGGACACACGACATGGCAAACAAGGAAACCGCACAATTCGACGTAGCATTTCGCGCCCTGGACTCGTTTCAGATTGAGGTTCCCTCCTGGGGATTCGCCAACACCGGCACACGCTTCGGCAAGTTTGTCCAGGCGCAGGCCGCTCACACCATCGAAGAGAAGTTCGAGGACGCCTCCGAGGTGAACAAGCTCACCGGAGCCACGCCCTCGATGGCATTGCACGTACTTTGGGATCTGCCCAACGGCGTCAAGGACGTGCCTGAAGTGCAGGCGATGGAAAAGAAGTTTGGCGTCCGCGCCGGCGCCATCAATCCCAATCTCTTCCAGGATCAGCAGTACAAGTACGGCTCGCTCTGCAACCCTTCGAAGGAGATTCGGATGCAGGCGATGGGTCATATGTTGGATTCGATCGAGATCGGCAAGCAATTGAAGAGCCGCGATCTCTCGGTATGGATGGCCGACGGTTCGAATTATCCCGGCTCGCAGAGCATTCGCAATCGCATCGGCTGGCTGGAGGAGGCGCTGAAGGCATCGCACGACGAGATGGCTCCGTGGCAGAGAATGCTGATCGAGTACAAGCCCTTTGAGCCGGCCTTCTATCATACCGACATCGCCGACTGGGGCATGAGCTCGCATCTGGCGCGCGTCGCTGGACCGCAGGCTCGCGTGCTGGTGGACACCGGACACCACTACACTGCGCAGAACATCGAGCAGATCGTCGCATGGATGCTGCACACAGGTCTTCTGGGCGGCTTCCACTTCAACGACCGCCGCTATGCCGACGATGATTTGACGCTCGGCTCCATCGATCCCTATCAGGTCTTCCGCATCTTCTTTGAACTGCACTCCGGCATCGGCGACGGGCTGGGCAAGGATCTGGCCTTCATGGTGGATCAGAGCCACAACCTCAAGGGCAAGATGGAGGCGATGGTGCAGACGGTGGTCACCGCACAAGAGCTGTGGGTGAAGGCCGCGCTGGTGGATCGCGAGAAGCTGGCCGCCTATCAAAATTCCTGCGACATCGTCGCCGCTGAAGAGCTTTATCGCGGCGCGTTTTGGACCGATGTCCGCCCGATGACCGCCGCATGGCGCGAGGGCCGCAAAGCAGCCGCCGACCCGCTGGCCGCACTCAAGTCCAGTGGTTACGTGGAAAAGATCAGCAAAGAACGCGCCAAGCACGGTTCGGGCGTCACCAGCTACGCCTGAGCTTATGCGCATTTCAAAATGGGCAACTCCTGCAAGGAGTTGCCCACCGGAGACAGACCTTGCCGAAAGCTAAGATCAAACGGCTTTATCTGATTCCCATTCTCTCCAAGGCTCTCGATGTGCTTGAGATGATGGAGCAGAATCACTTGCCGCTGACATTGGAAGACGTCTACCAGCAGACGCAAATCTCCAAGACCAGCGTTTATCGCATCCTGAAGACGCTGGTGCATCGCGGCTATCTGGCTCAGACGCAGAACGGCTCCTACCGGCTGGTATCGCGCCCCCGGCGTCTGCGCTTTGGCTTTGCCGCGCAAAGCGCGGAGATGCCCTTCTCGGTCGCCATGACGCATAGCGTTGCAGCGGCGGCGGCGGCGGCGGGCGTTGAGCTGATCACGCTGGACAACCGTTACGATCCTGTTGTGGCCATCCAAAACGCCGATGAACTCGTGCGTAAGCGGGTTGATCTGGTCTTTGAATTTCAGGTGGTGGAAGCCGTGGCTCCGCGCGTGGCCCACATCTTCAAACAGGCCGAAATTCCCCTGGTCGCCATCGATATTCCCCATCCCAACTCCACATACTTTGGCGTGGATAACTTTGAAGTGGGCTTCGAGGCCGGCACCGTGCTGGCGCAGCACGCTCTTCGTCAGTGGAAGGGCAAAGTCGATTGGGTTCTGGGCGTTGGATTCAGTGAGGCGGGCAGCTTTGTGCAAAGCCGCATCACCGGCGCCTTTGATGGGATTCGCACCCGGCTCAGGGATCTGCCCGTGGATAGCTTCCTCAAGCTCGAGGGCCGCGGTATGCGCGAACCAAGCCATGAAACGGTCTCCGATTTTCTGCGCTGCATCTGCAAAAACCAGCGCATTCTGGTGGCCGCCGCCACGGATTCCAGCGCCCTCGGCGTTTTGGACGCCGCCCGCCAGGCAGGCCGCGAGAGCGAGTTTGCCATTGTCGGCCAGGACTGCATTCCCGAAATCATCGAGGAGATGCGCTCGGGCGAAAGCGCAATGATCGGCTCCATCTCTCACCAGGTGGAAACTTATGGACCTCGCCTTATCCAGTTGGGCATCGCACTCCTGCGCGGCTACACCGTGCCTCCGTACAACTACGTCCACCATCGTGTGGTTACCCCGGAGACCCTGGCCTCTGAAGACGATGCATTGAGCGAAACCAGCAGCGTCGCCTGACCGGATGATTCTTCGCGAGGAGGATATTTCCTCCTCGCTTTCAAACATGGTATCTTGACTAAGATACTTTCTATTTCGCTTTAGTAATGGAATGATCGCGCCAACTCAGGCTCATCCCCCGCTCACATTTGCCGAGAACTGCCGGGAGGACGAAGATTGACACAGGCGGCAAAATCTCGGAGGCATTGTTAGTGAACTCTACATCGGACACACCTATCGACCTGCAAAAACCAGCACGCATTGCCATCGATCTCGGCGCAGAAAGCTGCCGCGTTTCGTTGCTGCGCTGGAAGAACGGCAAGCCTGCGATTGAAGTCATCCATCGCATCGCCAACGGCCCGGTGCATCGCGGTCAGACGCTTCACTGGCCTTTGCAAAACATTCTGGATGGTCTGGAAGAGGGTATGCGCAAAGCGGCTGAAGTTGCTACGGAAGGCATCGCTTCGATAGCCGTCGATAGCTGGGCTGTGGATTACGTTCGCCTGGGCGCGGACGGCAAGCCCCTCGGCGAACCCTTTTGTTACCGCGACGAGCGCACCAACGCCTCGAAGGATGCGGCGGACAAGCTCGCCTCGCACGAGATGCTCTTCAGTCGCACCGGCGCGCAGCCGCTTCGCCTTAACACGATCTATCAGTTGATGGCCGACCCCGCCTCTGGTGTCGATCCCCACGCTCCCTGGGTTTGTATGCCTGAGTATGTCCTCTACTGGCTGGGCAGCAAGCGCGTGGCCGAGTACACCAACGCCACGCACACCGGACTGGTGGACATCAAGACCGGCGACTGGGCGCGCGACCTCTTCGAGTTGCTCGGTATCCCCATCGATGCCGCGCCGCCCATCGTTCCCGCTGGAACCATCGTCGGCCGCCTGCAAGGGCCGCTGGCCTCTTTGCCGGCCTTCCGCGATACCCAACTGATCGCGCCCGCCTGCCACGATACCGCCTCGGCTATAGCCGGAATCACCTCCAGCCTGAATGCAACTGCGTATATCTGCTCTGGAACCTGGTCTCTTGTCGGCACACTAGTTCAGACCCCCATCACCCACACAGATGCGCTGAAGGCGCGCTATACGAATCAGGGCGCGGCTGGCGGCGGCTTTTGCTTCCACACAAACGTCAATGGTATGTGGACGCTGAAGCAATGCATGGACGGATGGAGCGCTGAAGGACGCGCGTATGAGATTGAGGATTTAGTCAAGAAGGCTGCCGATTGCAAGACCATCCCCGGCACCATCGATGTGGACGCTGAATCGCTGCTGCTGGACGGCAAGATGCCAGAGCGCATCAATCAGGAGCTGAAAGGCCGCGGGTTGCCGCAGATTGCAGACGTTGCCGGCAACGAACCGCAATTTGCCCGGTTGATCTTCGAGAGCCTTGCCAGTCGATACGCGAATGCACTCGCCCATCTGGAATTGATGTTGGGCCGCAAACTGGAGCGGATTCACATCCTGGGCGGCGGCAGCAAGAACAAGCTGCTGACTGAAATGACTTCGCTGCGCACTGGGCTACCGGTCGAATCCGGCCAGCCCGAAAGTTCCACGATCGGTAATCTGGCAGTGCAGTTAGCCGCGAGCGAGGCCAATGGCAAGCCGCTCAGCTCAGAGGCCATCCGCAGATGGGCAGAGGTACTTTGCCAGGATTGATTTAGCTTGTATTTGACGCGCGTTAATTGGCAGCATTTTATGTTCAGAACCTTTCACTCGTATTCCGCTGTTCTCGCATTGCTCTCCGCCGCTGTAGGCGCTGTCCCCGTTCATGCGCAACGTTATGTCTGTGGCCAAGTCAGACAGAACGCCGTGCAACTTACGGCGGCTTCCGTTTACTCTGCGGACGCTCCTGGCTTTGACCTGAATACTATTCCTTCTGTCACCGCCAACTCCTGCACCAGTAACAATCCATTTTTCTTTTCCGCCGCGCTGCCTGAGGGAAACTATCGAGTTACTGTAGTCCTCGGCGGCGGCGATCCATCGACAACTACTATCTGGGCTGAAGCACGACGTCTGATGCTGGAGAAGGTTGCCGTGAAGTCAGGTAACTCAGTTACTCGATCCTTCGACGTAAATCTACGTGTGCAGGAGATTGCTGGAGACGCAGCTCGTCGCGTGATGCTTAGGCCAAGCGAGATCGGCGGTTTAGACTGGGACAACAAACTAACTCTTGAGTTCAATGGAGATCATCCCAGTGTTCGTTCGATCTCGATAAAGACCATCAAGGAACCGACCATCTATCTTGCCGGCGACTCCACCGTGGTCGATCAGAGCACTGAACCGTGGTGTGCATGGGGCCAGATGCTTCCACGATTTTTTCGTCCCGGCGTCGTGGTCGCCAATCATGCCGAGTCCGGGGAAACAATCAAGAGCTTTGCCGACGAGCAGCGCTTTGAGAAAATTCTTTCTCTGATTCAGCCTGGAGATTACCTCTTCGTTCAGTTCGGACACAACGATCAGAAGCCAACTGGAGAGTCCATCGCCGAGTACAAGAGCATGCTGGTAGATTGCATCACGAAAGTTCGGACCAAGGGAGCTACGCCGGTCCTGGTGACCAGCATGAATCGCCGCAGCTTTGATGACAGCGGCAAGATTACAAACTCTCTCGCCGGTTATCCGGACGCGGTCCGAGAAATAGCTGCGGCTCAGCACACTGCTCTTATTGATCTGAATGCAATGAGCAAGATTTTGTTTGAAGCGATGGGGCCGAACGCTTCCATGAAGGCATTCATGCACTTCCCTGCCAACGCCTATCCGAACCAAACCGCAGCCATCGACGATGATACTCACTTCAACACTTACGGAGCTTACGAGTTGGCGCGGTGCGTGGTTCATGGAATCCGCGCCGACAAGCTACTTTTGCGAAAGCTGCTGATCAAAGACATTCCTGACTTCGATTCATCGAGACCGGACCCGCAGGCAAATTTTTACCTGCCCGCAACACCGATTCCGGCAAAAATTAAAGATGTGATGAAGATTCCGCAGGTCTAGCGCAGGCTAACGTCAAACCGTCTCGGTCCTTGCGCCGAAGGTCGAGATTGATTTTCGATCGGCGCAGAGGAGTTTTACCATGATCTACAGACAATGCACACCTAAACCATTGGTTCCTTTTTTTGTTCAACACGCCTTGAATATTGCTGCATTGTTGCTCCTGCTCTCGACGCCTCTGTTCGCGCAGGACTTCGGTAGGGATTTGCGTGAGGGCTTTCTCAATCCTCCTGCTGATGCAAGACCGATGATGCGCTGGTGGTGGTTTGGTCCTGCCGTGGCCAAGCCGGAGTTGGAAAAGGAACTGATCACGATGCGCGACGCCGGTATCGGCGGCGTGGAGATTCAGCCGGTTTATCCTTTGATGCTGGACGATGAAGCCAAAGGCATCAAGAACCTACAATACCTGTCGCCTGAGTTTCTGGATGATGTTAGTTTCGCCAACAAGACGGCTCGTTCGCTGGGCCTGCGTGTCGACATCACTCTCGGCAGCGGCTGGCCGTATGGCGGACCTCACACAACATTGGCTCTTGCCGCGGGCCGTCTTAAAGTTATCTCTACCTCGATTACTTCATCTATAGTAGCGGCTCCAATGCTCGACGATGGCGACAGCTTGATCGCCGCATTCGCGGTATCCGGCACAGCTAAATCGTTTAATCCGGCCACAGCCAAACGCATCGATCTAGCCACTGGTTCTGTTCCGGCAGACAGTGGCGCAGAGACTGCGCTCTTTTTTATTGCGAGTCACACGCTGCAAATGGTCAAGCGTCCGGCGGCGGGAGCTGAGGGCTATGTGCTCAATCACTTCTCGCACGCAGCCATCGATGAAGATCTCACTGACGTGGCCACTCCGCTGCTGAATGCATTCGGCAGCCAGCCGCCCTACTCTGTTTTCTCCGATTCGCTGGAAGTCTACGATTCCGATTGGACAACTGATTTGCCCGCAGAGTTTCTCAAGCGGCGCGGCTATGATTTGATTCCTCACCTGCCTGAGTTACTCGCTGGAGGTACGCCGCAAGCTGAATCCGTCCGCCACGATTGGGGTCAAACGCTCTCCGAACTTATCCACGATAACTATCTCGCTCCTATCACCAGGTTTGCCGAGGCTCATCATACTCTTTTCCGCTCGCAGACCTATGGCGAGCCGGCAGTAACTCTGGCCGACGAAGCCGTTGCCAATCTGCCGGAGGGCGAAGGTCCGCAGTGGCGAGCCTTTTCGTTCACTCGTTGGACCAGCTCCGCCAACCATTTGTATGGCCGCAACATCACCTCGGCTGAAACGTGGACATGGCTGCACTCTCCCGCATTCCGCGCCACTCCGTTGGACATGAAGGCTGAGGCCGACCGTATGTTCCTGCTGGGAGTCAATCAATTTGTTGGGCACGGCTTCCCTTATTCTCCTCCCGCAGCCGGCGAGCCTGGCTGGGCATTGTACGCTGCCGCGGTCTTCAACTCGCACAACCCGTGGTTCCCGGTAATGCCTGATATTACAAAGTATTTGCAGCGCGTCAGTTGGCTGCTGCGCCAGGGCAAGTCGGCCAATGACATTGCCATTCTTCTTCCCGAAGACGATGCGCAGGCGGCTTATACTCCCGGTCACGTTTCGGTGACGGACGAAATGAAAAAACGGATCTCGCCGGATCTGATGGCAGCGATTCTTGATGCCGGCTATAACATTGATTACATCGACGCCGCCACCATCAACAAACTTGGAGTAATTCGCTACCCTGTTCTGATTCTTCCGCCAACTGAACGAATTCCGTTGTCGACTTACAAGAAGATAGAGAGTTATGCCGCCGGAAATGGGAAAGTAATTGCAGTTGGAAAACTTCCATCCCTTGCTCCGGGGCTGTTGGAACAGAACTCTTTAGCGGAGATTGCTGCGCTTTCTACTTCGCTATTTATGAGCAACAATCACAGAGGAATACATATTGAGTCGATCAGTGATTTAGGCGATGCTCTTCATCGCGCTCTACAGCCGGACTTGGACGTAATCGGCCAGACCGCTGGCCTTGGATTTATTCACCGCAAGTTACAACATAGCGATGTTTATTTTATAGTAAATACAAGCAATCAGCCAATCAATGGAAGTATTCAGTTCCGCGCCCCACGACCTATTCTGCAATTGCTGGACCCGGATTCAGGCGGAGTACTTCTAACTGCCTTCCGCAAGGTTGGCGAGCGACTCCCGCTTGCGCTGGCGCCCTATGAATCACGAGTTTTTATCCTTGAAGAAAAGGGCGAATTGGGAACGCAAAAACCTGTCGTGCTCGACGCATTATCATCGAATGAAACTAGCAAAACACTTGCAGATTTGAGTACCGGATGGACAATTCAGTTTGCCGATGGATCACCCGCGCAGCCGCTCGACAAACTAACATCCTGGACCGAAATTCCTGGAAAACAGTTCTATTCAGGCGAAGCCATTTATTCACGGAGCGTTGCGCTTGATCATGCCTCCACGCCAACTGCCCCACTCCTCCTGGACTTTGGCGTGGGAACCCCAATTGCCGATAAGCGCGGCCCCAATGCCAACGGCATGAGCGCCCTTCTTGACCCACCTATTCGCGAAGCTGCAACTATCTTTGTCAACGGAAAGAGAGTTGGTTTTCTCTGGCATCCACCGTACAGAATCGACATCTCGACTTTCGTTCGCGAAGGAGAGAATCGTATCGATGTCCGTGTCTATAACACGGCAATCAATCTGCTGGCCGGGCAGCCGCCGCGCGATTTACTGCGTTACGAGCGAAGTATGGCAGACGCTTTGATCCGCAGGATATGGACAATCTGAAGCCGATTTCATCCGGCCTCTTTGGTCCTATACTTATCGAGGAACAGAAAAGCAAATGAGCCGAGTAACTCAATTTGCGGGGTACGTTGCGCTACTTGTATTGCTGTCAACTGGCGCTGCCAACGCTGCATCAAAAAGGTTTATGGCTAACGACTATGGAGCAAAGGGAGATGGCGTAACTCTTTCAACAGTCTCCATTCAAAAGGCAATCGATGCGGCCGCCGCTGTCGGTGGCACGGTAACTCTAGGCCCTGGAACCTATCTCACTGGCTCTCTGTTTCTTAAATCGGGTATTACTTTTGATGTGCCGGAAGGAGTGACGCTAATTGGTTCCGAGAGCCTGAATGACTATCCCATGCTGCCGACGCGCATCGCCGGCATTGAAATGACATGGCCCTCCGCTCTCATCAACGTACGTGATCAGCATAACGTCACCATTACGGGTAAAGGAATCATTGATGGTGATGGTCCCATCTGGTGGAAGTCTTATTGGGATCTGCGCTCTACATATGAACCCAAAGGATTGCGCTGGGCGGCCGACTATGACGCCCGCAGGCCGCGGCTAATTTTGATTCAAAACTCATCTGACGTGCTGCTTGGCGGAGGCATACAACTGAAGCGCTCCGGCTTCTGGACCGTTCAGATTCTCTACTCTCACGATATTCATGTCGATGGAGTTACCATCCGCAACAATGAAGGCGGAAGAGGGCCGAGCACCGACGGCATTGATATTGACTCATCGCGCAAGGTTCTTGTGGAGCACGCCGACATTGAGGCGAATGATGATGCGCTGTGCCTCAAATCCGGACGCGACTCCGATGGCTTGCGCGTCAACCGGCCAACAGAGGATATTACCATTCGCGATTCCATTGTGCGCCGCGGCGCGGCAGCCATTACCATCGGCAGCGAGACCTCTGGAGGCTTCCATAATATCGAGGTCTACAATATCACCGCACTGAGCGGCGTGCCCTCGGGCATTCTTTTTAAGTCTGCTCATACTCGCGGCGGCATTGCGCGGGATATTCGCATTCATGACTTGACGCTTGAAGGCGTTGCCATTCCGATTCACATTACGATGAACTGGAATCCGAGTTACAGCTACGCCACAATACCCGACGGCATCAAAGATATTCCGGCTTACTGGATTGCGCTCACCACCAAAGTTCAAGAACAACTTGGACTGCCGCATTTTAGCGACGTTCACATCTGGAATATCAAGGCGACCGGTGCGCGAAAAGCATTCGATGTTGCTGCCTATCTTAACGCCACTCTTGATAACTTTCGTCTCGATCATCTGGAGATTGAAGCCGCGACAGCGGGAACAATAGCCGACACTAAGAACTGGACGCTCACCAAAAGCAATGTCAAGACTACTGATGGAAGCAAGCCAGTTATTGCGAATCCTAACGAGAAGTAGAGATAACTCAATAGCTTTTGAGGTCAATAAAATACTTGACAGGGCACGCTATTTGTTACAGATCAGTTTCGATTTAAGTGGTTACATATCCGCACGACGCAAGGTGGTTTTCGCACTCGTTTTGCGTTACGCCGTTCAGCAGTCTTCCGATTTTTTCCAGGGTTCATCTACGGAGCGTTTGGCGGCTTAGCGCAGCAGCGCCTTAAGCTTGGAAAAGAACTTTTCTATTGGGTTCAAGTCGGGAGAATCAGGAGGCAGATAGGGCACCGATGCGTCGGTCTTAATCGTAACATCTTGCTTCGCCAATCGCTCGCATAGCTCGGCCAAACTCAGATCGGGTTCTTTTTCGATTCAGAAACATATCTCAGATTTCAAATCAGCCACACGCGAACGGCGATGGCCGCCGATCTGGAAGCTGGTGCGTTTTCCTGTCTTCTGCTCACGGTCGCGCACTCGATAAACTCAAACCCGGCTGATTTCCAGACGCCGTGCAATCGCAGTCGGAGCTACTCCGCGACCAAATGCCCACAACACACGATCCCTCAAATCCTGCGAATAAAATTGCATCCATGCCGCCCCTCAATCGGCAGAATTATCGTAGCATAAGACGCATACACTTAAATTAGATATGCTCTGGAGGGCAGCAATATGTTGCAATAAGTGCCCAGAGCGATGGAGGCGGGGTTTTAGTTGCAGACTTTGCCTTCCGGCTTACAACACTGCATCACTCACACTTGAACCAGGATGGTGACGGAGGAAAAGTAATTGCAAACTCCTCCATCTTCGGTAAGATCACTGAAAGCCGGATGAGTCGCTAAGTCTCAAGCTGAAGGTTAATGACGGGAATGCGTGATGGTCAAGGGCTTTCCTTGGCCAGTCAATCGCTATTTGACGAACGAAATTTTCCCAGATAGCTTGCTATGCAAACGGTCTTCCTGGTAGCGCTTCAAGAAATAATCGATGGTTTCGACACGCAGTTGAATGGAATGAGCGGGCCGGTTCTCATCCATGTCTTTGAAGGAAAAGAAGGGCGTTCCGGAACGCTCGATGATCTGTTCGATGGCGCTGTAGATAGGTGCGTCGTGGCCGCACTTGAAGCTGGAAAACTCTATTGTTACCAGGTTGGGATGGCGGGCGGTGAACTTGGCCGCCCAGAGCTTTTGGTTTGAACTGGCCGAAAACGCGGTCTTCCAGACATCAGTGATATCGAGCGCATGATCGATCACGCCGATGCGAATTTCGTCGCCGAAGAGCCGTTCCATCAGATCTTCATCTATAGGCAAGGTGCTTTGAGAAAAAATTGGATAACCCAGCTTTTGGAATTGCGCCATGATCTCGTGATTGATGCCTGGGTCGTGATGATAAGGGCGTCCCAGCATCACGATTCCCAGCCGGTCTTCGGCCTCCAACTGGTCGAGGAGCTGGCGTGCCCTGCGGCGCAAGCCGGATTCATAAATCTCCTGTTCACGATAACCGACAGCTAAGGCGCGATCGTTTTCCTCTTTACTTAGGCCCAGTACCGGACCCCAGGCCTGAAGCATCTGGCGCGCGAAGAGTTTGCGATGCGATAGATTGACCAGTGGGTGAATGTACTGGATTCCGCGCTCGGCAATAAGGTCTGTCTCTTTAGTAAAGGCAGCTTCGACGGTCTCCGGCGTGATCGAGGCCGTGGGACAGCCGTTGTTGGCCCTAGGTTGTATCGACATATAGGGGTGCGCGTCGCCGGGAGCCGATTTTTCCGGATTCGAGGAGCAAGGAGCGACGGATACCGGGTGTATCCTAGCGACGAGCGACAACGAAGCCGGGAAAATC
>Ga0181520_10001478_pt1 | contig 47454 bp, 46 predicted proteins | sample PEATcosm2014_Bin_29_FD_132451 | JGI IMG/M metagenome (GOLD analysis project Ga0181520, IMG submission 132451) | Peatland microbial communities from MTU Mesocosm Facility, Houghton, MI, USA - PEATcosm2014_Bin02_30_metaG | ecosystem: Environmental > Terrestrial > Soil > Wetlands > Peat | place... | reverse complement strand
TCTTCCAGCAGATCGACTTCGCGGGCGAACTGTACCACGAAGAATTTGTCGTCGGTTCCTGGAATGGTGTGATCCACGAAGTGGACGCTGGCCAGCCGGATATCGCCAATCTCGCTGTGGAGGCCGGTGCTGGTCTGTCCCAGAATGCCGAAGGTGACCGGCGATGGCTGGGCAGGCGCGAAGGACTGGATGGTCTGGATGTGGCCGTTGTCGGTGAGCGTGACGTCAGCAGCGGCCAGGCTCTTGACCGGATCACCCTTTTTGTCGACGACAATGACCGGGAGCGAGATGGGCGGCCCGGAGGCTGGCGTGGTTGCCGGCGCCGGCGCCGGCGTGGCTGGCTGGGATGTCGACTGCGCTGGGACGTGAATCGTGAAGGCCAGGGCGGCGACGGCGACTGCAGGGATCGAGAATCGGATGCGCGTGGAGTTCTGCATGGTTCGTTGGGGTGTCTCGTTGGACCACCCATTAGACGTTAGCACCGGGCGATGGGTTTCGCCCGGGGGGGCGTGGGTTTGGGGTCGGTTTTGACGCGCGGGTCGGGATCTGTCTCCGCTTAACAGCCCTGGCGGCGCCAGATGAGGTAATCCACGGAGTAGCGGCCCGCTCCGAAGATGAGCGCGATCACCGAAGCGAACAGGAACGTGTACGCCGCGTCATTGTAGAGATTGCTGGGATCGCTGATGATGGTCCTGAACGCCGTCAGGTCCGTCGTCAGATAAGCCACGATCATGTCGATCGCCAGCAGCAGCCCGATGAGCCGCGTCGCCAGCCCGGCAATCAGGAGGATTCCGCCGACGAACTCAAGCAGCGAGACGCAGATGACGGTGAGATGGGGCGCGGGAATGTGGAGGCTCGCGAAGAAGCCGGTGGCGCGGTCGAGATTGTGCAGGCGGCCCCATCCGGACTGGGCGAACTGCCATCCCCAGTAAACGCGGACGAGGAGGAGGAAGGGCGCGTCGAGTTTGGCGGAGAGAAACTGAAAACGGCGATAGATGCCGGCGATAAGGCCGGAAGGTTTGCTCTTAGCTGTGGTGGTCGCAGGAGTACTCATCGGTAGTTGACCTCTGTTGCCGGGTACGGATTGGGAGTCACAATAGCGTTGGCTCGGGAGATGGTCACGTGCGGGGCTCCCCGAGCAGATAGACCTCCATCGACTCGCGCCCTGGACGGATGCGGAAACCGCCGTAGCAAAGCTTGCGAAGAATCGAGTCGGGGCGGCCGTGCCAACTGCCCCAGGAGAGCGGTGAATCGCCGTTGATGTCTTTGACTTCTCGGTTGGCTCCGGCGTCGAGCAGGAGTTGTACGGTGGCTTCGGAGCCGAAGGCGGCCGCACGGTGCAGAGGGGTCTCGCCGCGCGTACGGCAATCGCGCATAAAGGCTCCCGTTTCCGCGCCTGGTATCGTGGCGGCGTTGGGGTCGGCGCCAGCAGCAAGAAGCACGCGGACGACTCGCTCATGGGCGGGGCTGTCTTTGGATGTGGCTGCGTGGAGAGCGGTTTCGCCGGTGTCAGTCTCGGATTCGTTGACTCCGGCGCCAGTTTCGATGAGGAACTGACAGAGGCGCCAGTGTCCGTGAAACGCGGCCGCGTTGAGTTTGTCATCGAGGGAGGAGCGGGATTCCCCCATAGCAAGGAGATGGCGGATGGCGCTGACGTCGCCGTAGTAAGCGCACCACTGGAGGAGGGAGACGCCGTCAGCGTCGGTGGAATTGGGGGCGTGGCCCTGCGCGAGATATTCAAAGACGAGGTCGGTGCGTCCGGCGGTGATCTGGTCGAGCATGGGCAATTTTAATTGGCGGACTTCCTCGTCAGGTGGTGAACCACCCCAGCATAGACCAGGTGGCAAAGGCTTCCTGGAGGAATGCGGGATGCTGGTCTTCGGGGAGGGAACTGCCTTGCAGTGCTAAGTCGATGGCATCGCCGAGAGTCTTGCCGTCGATGAGCGCGGCGAGCAGACCGTATTCTTCGGGCGAAAGCGGCTTGTACCAGACCGTATTTTCGTGGCGATGGATAGCAAGGTGCATCGGCTTGGGCTTCATGGCCGCAACGTGGCGGACGTGGCGCCGCTTGCGCGAGGTGCTGGCGTTGTTTGTGGACGAAGCGGAGCTGCCGTTTTCGGTGCGGACCTGGAGAAGCAGATCGTCGACAGGCCAGGAAAGCGCGAGCACGCGCAAATGCGGCTGGAGGCGCAGCTTCGAGTTCTCGTCGATGGCAGCCTGCTTTTCGGCGCTGAGGCGCGGGCGCTCTTCGGAGTCGAAGGCCTCGATGTGCGCCCATTCCAGGCGGACCATATCGCGCGCGAGCGTAGGGTGTGGGCCGAGATGCTCGGGGTGTTCGTCGAGCCAGGCTTCGAGGCGCGAGCCAAGGTTGCGGAGGGTGAAGGATTCCGAGGGGCAATCGGTGAGGTAAGCGCGCATGAGCGCGTCGAATTTGGCGCGGCCAAGAATCGCCTGAAGCCCGGGGAAATCTTCTTCGAACGACGTGTAGAGACGGAACCAGTATTGGCGGTTGTAAATCTCAAGGCGCTCGAAAGAAGTGAGGCGGTCGTTGGGACGGATGATCGAGTCGGCTTCGCTGACGTTCGACGAGCCATCGCGACGGCGGCGTGGCATGGTCTCGCCGCGCGTGAGCGGATGCATGACAGCGGCGGCCATGCGGCGCTGAATCTCGAGAAGATTGGCGGGCTGCGTGGCGGGTCCACTCATCGGGCGGCTCCCGATTCGATCAGAGCAGTTTCTGCTGCAGCGGCCTGAACCGCAGCGAGGCTGTTTTGCCGGGGCGCGGCTTCGGCAGCCGCTTTCAGGAATTTGTTGGCCTTCAGCGCTTCGGCGTGGACTTCATCGAAGCTGGGGATGTTGTCGTCCCACTCCAGCAGCGTGGCCGTGGGTCCGCAGCGTTCGATGGCGCGCGCATAGAGCTGCCAGACAGCAGGCAGCACCGGATGGTCGTGTGTGTCGAGGATGTACTTCTCGAACTTGCTGTGGCCTGCAATGTGAATCTGCGCGACGCGATGCGCGGGAACGGAATTGACGTAGGTGAAGGGGTCGAAGCTGTGATTCTTCGACGAGACGTAAATGTTGTTGACATCGAGGAGTATGCCGCAGTCGGCGCGCTCGACGACTTCGTTGAGAAACTCCCACTCCGTCATTTCGGAAGCATGAAATTCGGCATAGCTCGAGACGTTTTCGACAACGACGGGGACCTCGGTGAAGTCCTGGACCTGACGGATTTTTTGCGCAGTGACCTCGACGGCCTCCCAGGTGTAGGGCATGGGGAGCAGATCGTGAGTGTAGCGACCGTCGACCGATCCCCAGCAGAGATGGTCGCTGAGCCAGGGCGTGTCGGTGCGGCGCACGAGGCGTTTGAGTTTCTTCAGGTGTTCGCGGCTGAGCGGATCGGCCGAGCCGAAGTACATGGAGACGCCGTGCTGCACGACCTGGTACTGCTCGAGAATCTGGTCGAGGACTTCAAGCGGGCGGCCGCCATCGACCATGTAATTCTCCGAGATGATCTCAAACCAGTCGACCACGGGGTGGCGGCTGAGGATGTGCTGGTAATGCGGAATGCGCAGACCGATGCCGACGCCATAATCGGTGAAGCCGTTGAAGCGATTTGCAGGCAAGCGGAACCCTCGATGGAAAAGCAGAAGGGCCGCGGGGGAGGCGGCCCTCGTTTTTGGGAAGTGGACCTGGGGCAAAAGTAAAACTAGTCGGGCATCTTGGAGCCGTCGGTCGCGCAGCCGCCCTTGCCCTTGCAGCTGTTCTTGCCGCTGCAGCCGTTGTCGCCGCTCTTGCAGCCGCCCTGGCCCTTACAGTCGTTTTTCCCTTTACAGGAGTGCTTGGCGGGTTTGTCGAGATTGACACCGGCGAACGACAGCTTGCCCGCCTTCAGAATGGGCGTTGCGGACGAGTTGACTGCTGCCGACGCGTGCATCATTGTCGCGCCGCTCAGCAGACCGGAAACGGCCGCTGCGACCATCATGGTCTTCATGGATTGCTTCATTTTGTCATTCCTCCATCGGATTGCGAGGGCCAGACCAGGCGCCAATTCCGGGGACCGGGGAGCGCCGGGCGGGGGACCTCGCGGTGCGGATTAGACTACATAAAGAACTACGCGTTGTGCTACTCCTCCGGATTGATTTTTCGGGTGTTTACCGGATGTTTACGAACGGAGGAGTTAGATCAGGGGTTAGGCCCTCCCGCGCGGGCGGCGCGCATCTCCAATAGCAAGAAGGACTCAGGGACGAATGGCGGCTTCCCAAGGATCAAATCGCACACCGGCGGGCAAGGTCGCGCTGCGCTTCGTGCTGATGATCGGGGTGGTGAGCTTTTTCGCGGATTTTGTGTACGAGGGAGGTCGCAGCATCACCGGGCCGTTTTTGGAGACGCTCGGCGCGAGCGGGGCGGTGGTGGGGGTGGTCGCGGGCCTGGGTGAGCTGCTCGGCTACGGGCTGCGATTTTTCTCGGGGAGGATCAGCGAGCGGACGCGGCAGTTTTGGCCGATGACTCTGTTCGGTTATTTCTTACAAATGGCGGTGGTGCCGTCGCTGGCATTGGCCGGCAACTGGCAGATCGCCTCCGTGCTGATCGTGTTGGAGCGGGTGGGCAAAGCAATACGCAATCCGCCGCGCGACGTGATGCTGTCCCATGCCGGAAAAGAGATAGGCATCGGCTGGGCGTTCGGGCTGCACGAAGGCCTCGATCAGGCCGGCGCGCTGGTTGGGCCGCTGGTGATGGCTTTGATCCTGGCGCATCGAGGCCAATACCGGATCGCCTTCGCGACGTTGCTGATTCCGGCCATCATCACCGCGCTGCTGATCGTGGTGACGAAGTTTTTGTACCCGCGCCCGCAGGACCTGGAGCCGCACTCTCCGAAGGTGCATGCGGCGGGGCTGGGCCGGTCGTTCTGGATCTATATGGTGGGCGCGGCGCTGGTGGCTGCGGGCTTCGCGGATTACACGCTCATCGCGTTTCATCTGCAGAAACACGGCGTGGCCTCGGCGATCTGGATTCCGATTTTCTATTCCGTTGCGATGGCGACCAGCGGCGCGGGCTCGCTGCTGTTTGGCAAGCTGTTTGATCGCTTCGGTGTGGTGGTGCTCATCCCGCTGACTTTCATTTCGATTGCGTCGGCGCCGCTGGTGTTTCTTGGCGGGTTCGATCTTGCGCTGGTGGGCGCGGCCCTGTGGGGGCTGGGGATGGGCGTCCACGAATCGATCATCCCGGCGGCGGTCGCGGCCATGGTTCCCGCGGAGCGGCGGCCTTCGGCTTATGGGATGTTCACCGCGGCGTATGGGATTTTCTGGTTCCTCGGCAGCGCCGCGATTGGCTTCCTGTATGACGTGTCGGTGAAGGGAGCAGTGATTTTCTGCGTGGCTACGGGCGTGGCTTCGTTGCCGTTTTTCTTTGCAGTGAGAAAAAGACAGGGAACAGGGAATAGGGATTAGAAAAGCTCGTTTCTGCCTCCGCGGTCGACGCCTCGTTTCAGGGCTCGATTACGGCTGGTCGCGGTGGTGGTGGACGTGGTACAGCAGATAGCCGAGCCCGACGCGCATGTGGTGATGGATGCGGTTAGGCATGGTGATCGCGAGGCACATGCCGAGGATTCCATGTGCCAGGGCCAGCGTGTAAAGGTTGCGATAGCGCAGGAACAGCAAGCATGAGGTTGCGCCCCAAACCAGAGTGAGCGCGACGAGGATTGGGTTGGGAATGTGGGCTGCGGCGAAGAGGATGGTTGCGAGCGCGATGGCCGGTGTGCTGTTCATGCCGAGGCGGAGGAGCCGCAGCAGCACATAAACCTGCAGGATGAACTGCTGCATCAGCGCCCAGAGCGCGTATCCCCAGACGTGGGTGATGACAGGCAGCGGGCCGTAGAGCGGATGCAGGGTACGGAGGTGCTTTGCCAGCGCGACTCCGGCGAGGGAGAAGAGGATCGCGGCGGCGACGATCCAGAGAGACGGAAGCACGCCATGGAGTCCGAGGCCGTTCGGTGCGGTTTCTTTGCGGCGCAGGATCGCGGTGATAGCGATCCACGCGAATGCGACCCAGTAGAGGATGCGCTGCGCAGGGTTCGGCGTCCAGATGGTGGCGAGGATCAGGCCATAGCCGATGCAGAGTTCGACGATGTCGCGGGCGCGCGGTGACAACTGCAAGTGCACAGCTTTAGGTTAAGGGAGAGCCGCTACTTGCCGAGTCGGTCCCATTCATCGGGGTCGATGTGCGCCTGACGCAGAATGCTTCGCGGGGTGCCGACCGCGACCTCGCTCTTGCGGGGCACGATTGCTGTGTCGACGATTTCCCCTGCGCGCCGCACGAACTTCACGTGGCTGCCGCGCTGGCCAGCCTCCCGAAACCCAGCGGCTTCCAGTCGGCGTTTGACCTCTCGAAAGGGGAGAGGATTAAGCCGCCCCAACCTCAACCTCGATGGTGTGGATATCCGCAGGTCGAGTGGGCTTGGCGGCTCAAAATGAAGCTCCAGCGCCTCTTTCAGATTGGCGAGGGCTTCCTCCTCCGTCTCACCCTGACTGGCGACGTCGACATCGAGACACTGGGCAACGTACCAGTCGCCCTCTCTCCATACCGTTGCCGAAAATGGGCGTTTCATAGCGGTATTCTCCCACACCCCTTACTGCAGCAGCGTTCCGGTTTCTGGTTCGCCTTTGGCTTCTTCCGGCGGAATCACGACCGCCGCCGCCACCCGATCGCCTTCTTCGAGGTTAAGCAGCTTGACGCCCTGCGTCGACCGGCCGGCGGCGCGCACGGTGTTCGTGTCGATGCGGATGATCTTGCCGTACTGGCTGATCACGATGATCTCCGACGTCTCATCGACGAGCTGAATGCCGACCACTTTGCCGTTGCGTGCCGTGGTCTTGACGTTGATCACGCCCTTGCCGCCGCGGGTCTGCAGGCGGTACTCCTCAACGTCGGTGCGCTTGCCGAATCCGGCTTCGGTGACGCTGAGAATGCGGTGGGTCACGCCATTCTTTTTCGGAGTAACGGCGAGGCCGACAACATAATCATTCTTGCCAAGGTCAATGCCGCGCACGCCATAAGCGGGACGGCCCATGGAGCGCACGTCTTCTTCGCCGAAGCGAATCGCCATGCCGTCATGCGTCGCGATGAAGACGATCTGCTGCCCGTCGGTGACGCGGACGCCGACGAGTTCATCGTCCTCGTCGATGCCGATGGCGATGATGCCGCGCGACATGACGTTGGAGAAGTCCTTGAGCTCGGTCTTCTTCACCGTGCCTTTGCGCGTGACGAAGAAAATGTGCTTGCCTTCCTCTTCGAGGTCGCGCACGGGCAGAATGTTGCGAACCGTTTCGCCGGGCTGCAGGCTGAGCAGGCTGGCGATGGATTTGCCTTTGCCGGCCGCGCCCACGTCGGGAATCTCGTAGACCTTGAGCCAGTAGACGCGCCCCTTGTTCGTGAAGCAGAGCAGATAAGCGTGGGTCGAGTCGACGATGAGCTGCGTGACGAAATCTTCCTCGCGCGTCTTCATGCCAAGTCGGCCCGTGCCCCCGCGGCGCTGCTGGCGGTAGGTGGAGATGGGCGTCCGCTTGAGGTAGCCGGAGTGCGAAACCGTGACCGCAACCTGCTCATCGGCGATCAGGTCCTCGAGCTGGAGCTCAGCGGTCTCGTCGATGATCTGCGTCCGCCGCTCGTCGCCGTACTCCTTGCGGACGGCTTCGAGTTCCTTCACGATGACGCCGCGCAGCTTCTTCTCCGACGCAAGAATCGACTCGTACTCGGCGATGTTGTCGCGAACTTCCTTCAGCTCGTTGAGCAGCTCGTCGATCGAGAGCTGGGTGAGGCGATAGAGCTGTAGTTCGAGGATGGCGTCGATCTGGCGATAGCTCAGGATCAGCGTGGCATTCAGCAACGTAGTCGCGTCGATCGCGTACTTCGCGGGATCGAGCTTGACGCCGTTGAGTGCCTGATCGCGCACCGTGATGCGCTTGCCGGAGAAGAACTGGAAGAGGTTCTCACGGGCATCGGCGCGGGAGGACGATCCGCGGATGATTTTGATGACGTTGTCGAGGTGGTCGAGCGCGATCTGGTAGCCGAGCAGGATGTGCTCGCGTTCGCGCGCCTTGCGCAGCAGGAAGGCGGTGCGGCGGCGGACGACATCCTGGCGATGCTCGATAAAGATGCGAATCGCTTCGGGCAGCGGCAGCTCGCGCGGCTGGCCGTTGATGACGGCCAGGAAGATCATCGAGAAGCTCTCCTGCATCTGCGTGTGCTTGTAGAGCTGATTGAGGACGATCTGTGCTTCGGCTCCGCGCTTGAGTTCGATGACGATGCGCATGCCGTCACGATCGCTCTCGTCGCGCACGTCGCTGATGTCGTCGATGATCTTTTCGTTGACCAGTTCGGCGATGCGCTTGATAAGGACGTTCTTGTTGACCTGGTACGGAATCTCGCTGACGATGATCGACTGGCGTCCCTGCGCCATGTTCTCGGTGGCGCATTTCGCGCGCACCAGAAAACGGCCGCGGCCGGTTTTATACGCCTGCGCGATCCCGCTCTTGCCGTAGATAAATCCGCCGGTGGGGAAGTCAGGTCCCTGCACGTGCTTCAGCACCTCAGCAAGCCCGGCGTGCGGATTGTTGACCATCTCAATGGCCGCGTTGATGACTTCCGTCAAGTTATGCGGCGGAATGTTGGTGGCCATGCCCACAGCAATTCCGTTCGACCCGTTGACGATGAGGTTCGGAATGCGGGTGGGCAGGACAAAAGGCTCGTAGGTGGACTCGTCGTAGTTGGGGACGAAGTCCACGGTTTCCATCTCGATGTCGGCAAGCAGCTCGCCGCTGATTTTTTCGAGACGGCACTCGGTGTATCGCATGGCCGCTGGCGGATCGCCGTCGACGGAGCCGAAGTTGCCTTGGCCGTCGACCAGGGGATAACGCATGCTGAAGGGCTGCGCCATGCGGACCAGCGAGTCGTAGATGGCCGAGTCGCCGTGGGGGTGGTAAACGCCCATGGCCTGGCCGACGACCTTGGCGCACTTGGTGTACTTCTTGTTCGACTGCAGGCCCATCTCGTGCATGGTGTAAAGAATGCGGCGATGCACGGGCTTGAGGCCGTCGCGGGCATCCGGGAGAGCGCGCCCGATGATGACTGACATGGAGTAGTCGAGATACGACCGCTTCATCTCGTCTTCAATATTGATGGGGACGAGATTCGCGGCGCCTGGGCCAATCGGGCCACCGGGTCCGTCGCTGCCATTGCCGCCGAGGGGAAGGAGAGGGTTCTGATCGTCTGCCATAATTTTTGTTGGCCGGAGGTCACGCCAGGAGGGTCAACTGGAAGGAGCGACCGAGGACTTATCTTTATGATACGGGAAGAGTTAGCTCCGCACAACCCGGCTTAATCCAATGGATTCAGACGCTTGCGGGGCCAGTCTTTTTGAGGCGCAATTCTGAGGAAAAACCGGGCGAAATTCGGAGCCTGAAAACAACAAATTCCTGCTCGCAGGTGGGCCGAATCGCGGGCGGTATAGTGGGACGAAGGCTCCAGGAATATGGCGAACGTCTCCATCAGCGGACCTCCGGCAACGCTGCTTTATAACGACTGGTACCCGGCGATGCGCAGCACTGCGCTACAGGGCAACAGCATGCAGACCGCGATGCTGCTGGGCATTCCGATGGTGCTGGGGCGGCGCGAGGATGGTCGGCTCTTTGCTATGAGGGACCTCTGCCCGCATCGCGGAATTCCGCTGTCGTGCGGCTGGTTCGATGGCAAGACGCTGACCTGCAAATACCATGGCTGGGCATTTGAGCCGGTGTCGGGGCAGTGCATGGAGATTCCGTCGCTGACGAAGGACGATCCGTTTCCGCGCAACCTGCACGGCATGGCGTATCCGTGCGAAGAGCGCGACGGCTATGCGTGGGTCTATGTGCCGGAGGCGGGGCGAGGCCGCGTGAAGGCGGAGGATGTGGCAGCGAGTCCGGCGCCGGAGCTGCCGAAATTCAGCGAGCGCTATCGCAGTGAGCACCTGACCGCCGACCTGCCGTGCAATGTGGATCACGGCATCATCGGGCTGATGGATCCGGCGCACGGGCCGTTTGTGCATCAGTCGTGGTGGTGGCGCAAAGAGGCGAGTATCCATGAAAAGGAGAAGCGCTTCGAGCCGATCCCGCAGGGGTTTCGCATGGCGACGCATGCGCCGTCGAAGAACAGCGCGCCTTACAAGCTGCTGGGCGTCTATGGCGAGCCGATCACCACGACCATCGATTTTGTGCTGCCGAATCGGCGCTACGAGACGATTCGCTGCGGGGAGAAGTGGTTCTCCAGCCTGACCACGGTGACGCCAACAACGGCGAGCGCGTGCCGCATCGACGTATATGGGGCATGGAACGTGCTGTATCACCTGCCCTTCATGACGTCGATGCTGCGCTTCTTCGGAAATATGTTCGTGCGCCAGGATCAGCTGACGATGATCCAGCAGGCCGAAGGTCTGAAGTACGATCCGGCACTGATGCTGATCGATGACGCGGACAAGCCGGCGAAGTGGTATTTCGCGCTGAAAGAGGCGCGGCTCGATGCGGAGCGGACGGGCCGGGCGATGAAGCATCCGATGGACGGGCCGGTGACGCTGCACTGGCGGAGTTAAGAAAAGCAGCGAATAGGGAATAGGGATTAGGGAACAGGGCCCTGAGGCTATTCAGCAAGCCGAATGAGTTCAGTCGCCAATCTTCCATTGTTGCCCCGACACCGTTCGTGGGGCAGGCTATTTGCAAGCAGTTTAGGCCTCCCAGGGGGCGCCGGCAGAAATCTTCGTGAGAGGTTGCGGCTCGGGCGTTGTCCTGGCGGCTTCTTCGGCGATTTGAGCGGCGTCGTGGTAAGCGCCGTTCCCATTTCCGTTGGGCTCATCGAAGGCGATAGCATCGACAGCGATGTGCATCTGGCGGCCAAGTTCCTCCATCTTCTCCAGCCACTCGGCGGAGGGCGGTTTGTCGCGGTGATGACGGTACGTGTCGTACCAGAGGTTCTGCGCCTGCCACAGGTTCACTTCGAACGGCAGCTCGCGCATGGTGCGCGCCACCAGCAGAGCGTCCTCGACGGCGGGCTGGCTTTCGGGGCGATCGTGCAGAGCCAGCATCACGTCTTTCATCTTCCGGTCGACGATGAAGCCGAGGAGCTGTTTGTCGAGTGTGACCTGATCGGACCTGGCTAATCCGAGCCAGGAGCGCGCCTGAATGGCGTCGATGGGCTCGGCTTCGAGGGCGCGGCGCAGGCCCGCATTGATAGCGAAGGTGGCGGCTACGGTGAGAGCTTCCGGCCGCGGCAGCTTGCTCTGCGTGAGGAAGTGCAGCAGTGACGCCTGATTCTCGTAGATGGCCGAGAGGCTCGATTCCACTTCCTCGAGCGTGCCGGTGAGCAGAATTTCCAGAATGCGCTTTTGCTCGTCGCGGAAGAGCGAGCGCAGCGAGTAGGTCTGGCTGCCGAAATGGCGGTCGAAGCAGCGGACCACCTCGGGAAAGTCTGCCAGGTTGACGGCGGCTTTGGCTTCGTCGACGAACTTGTCGTAGTCCGCAGAATCCGAGGGATCGAAGCGCTTGACCACGGCGGTGATGTTCTGGTCACCGAAGTGCAGTACGGCGAAGCAGACGGTCTCGGCAGCTTCGGTAATCTTCGAACAGATCAGCGCCTGCCCCACAGCAAGGCGCACACGGCCCGACATCACCGAATCCCAAGCGAGCCGGCGCACCGAATAGCAGAAGATGTCGGCCTCGTCGGGATAGCTGGTGAAGATCGAACTGATGGCGTAGTGCGCGGCGACCTGTTCGAGCCCGACCTGCATGCTGCGGATGTAACGGTTGTAGACGGTGGCGCCATCCTGCTGCTCAGGCAGGTTGCTTTTCGCGGCGGCCAGGCGGTCGACGAATTTCTTCTCGAGCATAGCGGCGCGCTTGCCGAAGAGTTCCTGGGCGAGTTGCAGGACGCGGCCGGCGTAGGCGATGACCTGCACGGTCTCGATGCCGGAGATGTCGTCAAAGAACCAGCCGCAGCTGGTGTACATCAGCATGGCATGGCGCTCGAGCTCCATCAGCATCAGCGCGCGGGTGCGTTCTTCTTCGTTGAGGTCGTAGTTGGCGTGTGCCTCGAAAAAGGCATCGCGGGATTCTTTCGATCGATCGAGCACCACGCTGACGTAGTCGTTGCGTGCGGCGTCGGGGTCTTTGAAGAGCCGGATCGCGGCCTCGTGGAAGAGCGGGGCGACAGCGTCACGCAGGTTGTCGAGCGCCTCACGCAGCGGGGCGCGCCATTTCTGGTTCCAGCCAGGGCGGCCGCTCGAGCAGCCGCAGTCCGAGCGCCAGCGTTCGATACCGTGCACGCAGCTCCAGGAAGTATCCTCGACGATCTGCGCCTCGTAGCGCGGCGGATGCTTCTCAAGAAACTCGCCGTAGTTGGTTAGCCGGACGGCGGTGGAATCCTGTTTCAGAGCGTGATCCTGCAGCGAGTGCAGCACCCAGGCGAGCGCCATCTCTCCGTATTTATGGTGATGGCCGTAGCTTTCTCCGTCGGTAGCCACATGAACGATCTGCGCGTCGTTGCTTTCGGGCTTGAAGCCGCTCATCAGCCGCGCCGCAAAGCCTTCGCCGCTGTTGAGGAGGCCTTCAAAAGCAATGGCGCGGGAGCGGGGGCCATCGTAAAAGAAGACGTTGATGGTGCGGCCTTCCTTCAGATGGACGAGATAAGCCTGCGTCGTGTCGACAGAGGCGTTGGGCGTGTCGATCCAGAGCGGCTCTGCGGGATCCTTAGCTTCTTTTCCTGAGCCGGTGGTTTTAGGGATCGGCGCGGGCAGAGTCAGCGACCGGATGCGCGCACACTGATGCGGCGCCAACAGCACGAAGCGGATGCCGTTCTCGGCAAGCAATTCAAGCGATTCCGAGTCGACCGCCGTTTCCGGAAGCCACATGCCTTCCGGCATCCGGCCGAAACGATGGCGGAAGTCGGCGATGCCCCAGCGGATCTGCGTGATGCGATCGCGGGTGCTGGCCAGGGGCATGATGAGGTGGTTGTAGATTTGCGCCATCGCGGAGCCGTGGCCGGAGAAAGTCTGCCGGCTGCGGCGATCGGCGTGGACGATGGTGTCGTGGACGCGCGGAGCGTTCTGCTGGAGCCAGGAAAGCAGCGTCGGCCCGAAGTTGAAGCTCATGCGCGCGTAGTTATTGAAGATGCGGATGATTTCGTTCTGCTGATTGACGATGCGGGCCGCGCCATTGGGCGCGTAGCATTCCGCGGTGATGCGGTCGTTCCAGTCGTGCCAGGGCGCGGCGGACTCCTGCGCCTCGACGGTTTCCAGCCACGGGTTCTCGCGCGGAGGCTGGTAAAAGTGGCCGTGGATGCAGATAGTTTTTTCGGCGATGGTCTTTTCGGCGCTGCTGGTGGCGCTCATAGTGGGTCCTACTTAAGGTACACGCGAGGCCGAATTTCAGGCGATCCAGCCGGTGGCACCTGCGTACTACATCGGCAGATCATCGCATGTGCGACAATAGCTGGAGTGTGGATTTGTGCCCGGTCTGCGGGGCACGGTCCCCGGAGAATTCCAAAATGTTTGACAACCTGTTTAAACCCGAGCACCTGATCATCATCCTGGTCATCGCCCTGCTGATCTTTGGGCCGAGCAAGCTGCCGGGTCTGGGAAAGGGACTGGGCGAGGCCTTCCGCGGATTTAAAGACGGCATCAAGGGCTCAGGCTCCCCGGAGAATGGCGACGCCGCGAAGCAGGACACCACCGCGAAGTCCGAGAACGCCACGCCACAGGTGAAGTAGGACGCTGTTAGACGCCCAGGATTCAGAGCCGCATCTTCGGATGCGGCTTTTGTGCGTCTGCTGCGCTACTTGTGCAGGTGCGTGGCCACCGCAGTTGCATCAAACCCATCCGGCGGGAGCGGAACATTGTACGCAGCCTTGAAGACAAAACTCTGCCGGGTCATGTCGCCGTTGTGCAGGCGGGTGATGGTAAAGGGCGTCTGGATGCCCTCGATGTTGTGATAATCGTCGTACTCCTCGGTCTCTTCGTTCTTATCCTTATACACAGGGTCTCGCCAGTAATACGTCCGGCGCAGCGGCAAATGCGTCATGGCGTCGATCTGAATGGTGATGGAGTCGTTGTCGGAATTGAGCAGCGTGACCTGCTGGGCCAGATGGCGCTCGGCGAGCGACTGGCCCTCATACATCAGGACCGTCGATGGGTCTTTCATCCAGAGATGCACCGCGGCTTCGAGAGAGTGATCGCGGCGACGAATGGCCTCGGCGCACTGATCTCTGGGGACGGGATTCTTGCCGCGAAACGTAACCTCCCAGCATTCTTTGCCCACGAAGATCTGGGTCCAGTTATGCTTGTCGCTCTTGCCCTCAGTCAGGTCGATGCGCTCCGACGTAGGCGTAAGCCAGTCCCAATAGCGGACGGTGGCGCCGGTGGGCTTACCCTGGTAGAAGCCAGCGATGCGGCCATCGATATAGGCGTTCTGCTGATTGAGCCAGGTGTCGCCGCCGAGCGCCTGCACCATGGCGTTGAGGGCCTCGCGGGCCTTCCTGCTGCTGGTGTCCTCCGCGGATGAAGTGGGCGCGGCGATGCTCGAGGTTGGCGGCGGGGCATCGGGGGTGGTGTTTTGCGCGCGCAGCGTGAAAGCGCAGCAGAAAAGAAGCAGGGCCGGGATCAGGAGAACGGGGATCTTTCGCATGGGCTAACCGACTAAAACAGCTCCTCCATTTACATTGACGATCTCTCCGGTCATAAAGCCAGCAAGCGGTGTGCATAAAAAGAGCACGGGGCCGGCGATTTCTGTGGGATCGGCGGGACGGCGGAGCGGGATGGCGGCGGTGATGCGCTCGACAGCGTCGGGTTTGGCGAGAATCGGCGCGGACATATCGGTCTTGACCCACCCTGGTGCGACACAGTTGACCCGGATGCTGTGAGCGGCCAGCTCCGTTGCCAGCCCCTTGGTCATGCTGATGATGGCGCCCTTGCTTGCGGCGTAGTCGGTGTGAAAGGCCTCGCCGCGCTGCCCCGCCGTGGAGCTGATGAGGACGATGTGGCCGGCCGCCTCGCCTGGTTTCGGTGGATGGGCCTGAGCCTGTTTCTGCATCTGAGCCGCCGCAGCCTGAATGAGCCCGAAGACGCTGTCGAGGTTGATGGCCATCGTGTTGCGCCATTGCGCGTCGGGCATGCTCGCGATGGGGACATTCTCAAATTCCCAGACGCCGTGGTTGGCGACGAGAATGTCGAGGCGTCCAAAATGCTCGACAGCCCGATGAACCAGGGCGCGGCCGTCTCCAGGAGTGGAGAGATCCTGCTCGAAGGCGTGACAGTGGGCCTGCCCGCCGCATTCGGCGACCAGCGCGTCGGCCGTGGACTGAGCGGCGCGGTAATTGAAGGCGACGCGAGCTCCGGCCTGACGGAAGAGACGAACTGTAGCCGCACCGATGCCGCGCGACCCTCCGGTGACGAGAGCGACTTTGTTTTCGAGTGAAAGGGCGACGCCGGACATGGAACTAGCGTATCAATGTGGGGCGGATTGCGGTCCACCAGAGGGCTTAAGCCGGAAGATGAGGCCATTCCCATGAGCGAAGAGCAGGAGTCGAGAATGCAGGGCGATGTGGAGCGCCATCGGCGAGAATCGGACGATGCGGAGATTGCCGCTGCGGTCGAGCGGATTCGGGCCCGCGCCGCTGAAGTGAAAATCCTGGAATTGGATTGGCAGGTCTTGAAGGTTGATCGGAATGCCGGGCGGCCCCGAGACTTTGTGACTTCAGGCGGCTCCTTCAGGAAAAAGCCGGGCCTCTGGACAGCGTCCCGAAGCCCGCGTTGCGTTCGGCGGTGAGAGCCGCGCGATTATTGCCGGTGCTCCTCGCCGAACAGGTCAGACATCACCTGGACGCCGGGATCGCAGGCGTGGTTCAGGCAAGGCAGCCCAAAGGCCCCCTCGATCGACTTCAACAGCGAGAAGCTGGTGTAGTAGGTGGTGCTCTGCACGCCGTGGGTGTGGTTGTAGTTGGTGTCGACGGTGAGGACGACCCGGTTCTGGTTCTGTGATGGGAACAGGCCGCTGATCACGGTGGTGCTGCCGCTGTAGTCGTTCTCATCCCACACGATGACGATGGCGCTGCTTTCCTCATGCCAGACGCGTGAGGCGTGAATGGCGTTCACAAGGCGCTCGATAGTGACGTCGCCCTGCTGGATGAGGCCAGGATTCAGACCAACCTGCGTGCCGTAAGTGTAGCCGCTGTTGTTCTGGCCGTAGTCGAACGCGCAGAACGCATCGGCGTTGCCGCGGCCATGCTGGTCGTCGCACTGATTGGGCACGATGAAGGATAGAGCAGGAACCTGGCCCGCGGCGAGGTCTGCGTAGAGTCCGCGCGGGCCATCGAAGCCGACCACGTTGGCGAGGCTGTTGTCCGGGTCGTCTCCATCCTGCACGTTTTTGAAATAGGCAAACGGGTTGTGCTTGACCGCGTAGTCCTGCACTACGCTCGACGAGGTCAGCGGGGCGAGGTTCGTGAAGCTGGTCAGATTCGTCACCGTGCCGTTGCTGTAATTCACGCCGAAGGCGGTGCCCAGCGGCAGGCTCTCCTGGTAGGACTTCCAGTGCAGGCCGATGGCGTCGAGCTGATCGCCGATGGTTTCGCCAACGGTCGGCGCGGCCGGAACGGATTTGACGCCATCGAGATCGGCGAGGGCAACGAAGGGTCCGCCGACTTCATTCCAGGTATCGACGGCTGGCGTTTCGGCGTCGGTGCCGGAGCCGGTGATGGGGCAGATGGTCCCCGTATCCACGGGTACCGGCGCATTGCCGCCGCCATTGTCGGCGTTCACAATGCCGGTGGCGATGTTCGGCGAGCACGAAGTGCTGCCCCAGTTGGGCGCGTTGTCGCTGCGGATGCCGAAGTTGGAGCCGCCGACGATTTCCAGATAATTCGTGAGGCTGGGATGCCCAACCGCGAAGTAATTGGTGGCGAGGTTGACCTTGTTGTTCGTGATCAGGCTGTTCAGGTACGGTTCGTTGGGGTTATCGATGACCTGCTGATAGCCGTGGTTTTCCATCATGATGACGAAAACATGATCGAGACGCGGTATGCCGTGAACGCGCTCTTCCTGCGCGAACGCTGCGGTTGCCAGCGCAGCCGCGACCAGACCCAATGCTGCTGCATTTCTGAGCATGGATTCAAACCCTTTCCAGATTTCTGATATTGGGGATCCCGGCCACAGGCCTCCGTGGTCGCGACAGACGTACTCTCAGGCAGCCGCATCAACGAGGCGTTAAGGGACGGCGAATAGATGAGGAATCGACGCCGACTCGCCCGTCGGGGGCGACACGGTTTACGGAGGGCAGGCTGCGCGGCAGGAATGTTGGGGGACCAGGCGCGGAGCGCGTCCGCCTGGACAGCCTGCCCTGAGCGAAGCCGAAGGGGCGAGTCCTCCGGTAAACTGGGCTTCTGGCCTATGTTTGAGAATCTTTCAGAGAAGTTACAGCGCGCATTCAAGAACCTGCGCGGGCAGGGTTCGGTCACCGAAGAAAATATGACGGAGGCGCTGCGCGAGATTCGCGTGGCGCTGCTCGAAGCCGACGTCAACCTGAACGTCGTCAGGGAGCTGATCGAGCACATCCGCGAGAAGGCGATGGGGCAGGAGGTGATGACCTCGCTGTCGCCGACCGAGCAGGTGGTCAAGATTGTGCGCGACGAGCTGATCGCGATCCTCGGCAAGGATGTGGCGCGGTTCCAGTTCGCATCGCGGCCGCCGACGGTGATCCTGATGGCGGGCCTGCAGGGGTCGGGCAAGACGACGACCGCGGGCAAGCTGGCGGCGTGGCTGCAGAAGGGCGGTCATCGTCCGATGCTCGTGTCCGTCGACGTCTACCGCCCGGCCGCGCGCGAGCAGCTTCGCGTGGTGGCGAAGGCGATCATGGCGAACATTTACGAGGGTGATGAAAAAGGCGAGGCGCACGGTACCGCGCTGGTGGAGCGGCTGGCGAAGGAAGCCCGGCGAGAGGCAGTGATCACCGGGTGCGACACGCTGATCGTCGACACGGCGGGGCGGCTGCACATTGACGCCGAGTTGATGGACGAGATGGCGAAGCTGAAGGCGCTGCTGTCGCCGCAGGAGATTTTGTTCGTCGCCGATGCGATGACTGGCCAGGACGCGGTGAAGTCGGCGGAGGCGTTCCATAAGCAGCTGAGCCTGACCGGGACGGTGCTGACCAAGATGGACGGCGATGCGCGTGGCGGCGCGGCGTTGTCGATTCGCCACGTCACGGGGCAGCCGGTGAAGTTCATCGGCACAGGCGAGAAGCCGGACGCCTTCGAGCCGTTCCATCCGGACCGCATCGTCGGGCGGATCCTCGGCATGGGCGACATCATGGGCCTGATCGAAAAGGCCGAAGAGAAGCTGGACAAAAAGAAGTCCGAGGAATTTGCGCGGAAGGCGCTGTCGGGGGATGGATTTTCGCTCGAGGATTTTCGCGACCAACTCCGGCAGATCAAAAAGCTCGGGTCGCTGGAATCGATTATGAAGATGTTGCCTTCGACCGGGCCGCTGGGCGGGATGCAGCAGATGGCAGGCCAGGTGGATGAGAAGCATCTGACGCGCGTCGAGGCGATCATCAATTCGATGACGCAGAAGGAGCGCGACCACCACGAGATCATCTCCGGCAGCCGGCGCAAGCGCATTGCGAATGGCTCAGGGGCGACGGTGCAGGAAGTGAATCAGCTGCTGCGGCAGTACGCGCAGATGCGGAAGATGTTCAAGGGCATCGGCAAGGGCGGCGGTTTGCTGCAGCGGCGCGCCATGGGGATGCTGGGCGGGATGAGGGGACGGTAAGGCAGGGCTCAGAGCGCAGGGCTCAGGGCACAGGAAAGGCGCAGCGGGCCCGAGTTTGCGTCACGAAGTTTGGTGAATGCGAGTGACCGACACGAACGAAGTCGGGCGGTTGCGGCGCGCAGCGACGGTGTGTGCGGCGATGGTGGCAGTGCTGGCGGTGTTTCCGGCGCTGACGATGAGCCACCATCACTGGCTGGGTTTCATGTTCATCGGCCTACAGGTGGTCTTGCTGGTTGTCGCGCTGTCGCTGCTGGCGAAGGCGAGGAAGCTGGCTGCGGAACGGCAGGGCTGAGGGATCCGGCTGGCGGCTCGGAACTCCAGGTACAACCTGTACATTTTAAGGTACACTTCTTTGAGTACGGTGCACGGTGTCTGAGGGTCCTGGGCAGAAGAAGATTCCGCTGTTTTTTTTCCGCGTGTCCAGCGGGAGCGAGCCGGTGCGTGAGTGGTTGAAGGAGTTGCTGGAAGAGGAGCGCCAGGCGATAGGCAGAGATTTGCTGCGCGCTCAATGGCGTTGGCCCGTGGGTATGCCGTTGTGCCGTCCGTTGGGAAGTGGACTGTGGGAGATCAGAACGGATTTACCCACGAAACGAACCTCACGCGTGCTGCTGTGTCTGCATCGGGAGCACCTCGTGGCATTGCACGGATTCATCAAGAAGACGCGCGCGATGCCGGACGAGGACATGGCGCTCGCACGTAAGCGCAAGAGGGAGCTGGAGTCATGAGCAGGAGTCACATGGGTTCGAGCATCGACGACTTCCTGAAGCAAGAGGGAATCTTCGAAGAAGCGCAGGTCCAGGCTGTCAAGGAAGTCGTGGCGTGGCAACTCGCCGAGGCCATGAAGAAGAAGAAAATCTCAAAGAACAAGATGGCGGCTCTGTTGAAGACAAGCCGAACGCAAGTGGACCGGTTGCTGAGCGCGAAGGACGATGTCACGCTGGGCAGCCTGCAACGTGCGGCGGCCATGGTGGGGCGTCGCGTGACGATTGAGCTGGTGTAATCTTGGCATGTTGCAACGATTCGGTGCGCAGGGGATGCTGGGGGGGCGGGGCGGCAGGACTGGGGGCGCGGAGAGGCGTCCGCGAAAGAGGATATGATTCTTGCCCGGATAGACAATGATTAGCCGCTTGTCGAGGGCAGGATAATCTCGCAGCCATATCCGGTCAATTCAGCACCCTTTCTAATCGAACAGCTTGCGGTCGAGCGTAGAGCCGATGCGGGATTTGCTCCGCGCAGGCGGGGCGGAGAGAATGCCGAGTAAATCGCGGAGCTCAGTGCGGACCTTCTGGAGTTTGGCTTTGATGCGCACCGTGGACGCTCCGCCTTCGATCAGCGGCAGCTGCGGCGATTTCGAACGCAGCTCGCGGGCTTCCTGGGCGAACACCTGGCGCGCGCCGGCGATGGTGTAGCCCTCATCGTGGAGCAGGCGGCGAACGCGCATCGCCATCTCGACGTCGCGCTTGCGGTAGAGGCGCTGACCGGTGCCGCTTTTGTTGGGGCGCATCTGCGGAAATTCGGTTTCCCAGAAGCGCAACACGTAGGTCTCCACTCCGCACAGACGAGCGACTTCGCCGATGCGGAAATAGAGCTTATCGGGGATGATGGGTTCGTGCCGGGGCCGGCGCTGCGCTGCGTGTTTGGGCATCGGAAATTTGCGCCGAGCCGCATTGGTGGCGGCTCTCAGACGCAGTATAGGTCACTCAACGGCGAGCATTGCAAGAAAACCGGCGAAGTATCAGCGGGCGTTCCCGATAGGAGTGCGGGCCGGACTCTTCGGCGGGGCCGCGCGCAGATACTGAACGGGCCACGAAGTGGTTTCGCCCAGCGCCGCGGCGGCATGGAGCGGCCAGTACGGATCGCGCAGAAATTCACGCGCGATGATGACGAGGTCGGCCTGGCCCGTGCCCAGGATGTGCGCGGCCTGCGCGGGGTCTGTGATCATGCCGACAGCGCCGGTGAGGATGCCGGTCTGCGCGCGGATGGCTTCAGAAAACGGCACCTGATAGCCGGGACCGACAGGGATGGCAGCGCCGAGGACATTGCCGCCGGAGGAGACATCGATGAGGTCGACGCCGCGATCGCGCAGCACAGCAGCGAGGCGGATGGACTGAGGGAGATCCCAGCCGCCGCCCAGCTTTTCATTCTCGACCCAGTCGGTGGCGGAGATTCGCACGAAGAGCGGGCGCTCGCGTGGCCAGGCTGTGCGGATTGCGTCGACAATCTCGAGAAGCAGGCGGACCCGGTTATCGAAGCTGCCGCCGTATTCGTCACTGCGACGGTTACTGATGGGAGAGAGGAATTCGTGGAGTAAGTAACCGTGAGCGGAGTGAATCTCGATGACGTCGAAGCCGGCTTGGTCGGCGCGAACAGCGGCGGCGCGAAAGGCGTCGCGAATCGCGGCGATGCCGGCGTGGTCGAGCTCGTGCGGCTGCGGATAGTTCGGAGCGAAGGGGACGGCGCTGGGCGCGAGGACGTTGGACCACCCGCCAGCCTCGGGGGTGACGACGCCTTCGCCACTCCACGGCCGAGAGGTGCTCGCCTTGCGACCGGCATGGGCCAGTTGGATTCCGGCGAGAGCGCCCTGGGAATGCAGGAAGGCCGTAATGCGACCCAGAGGCGCGATGTGCTCGTCCTTCCACAGGCCGAGGTCCTGTGGGCTGATGCGGCCCTCGCGCGTAACCGCGGTCGCCTCCGTAAAGACGAGGCCCGCGCCACCGACCGCGCGGCTGCCGAGGTGGACGAGATGCCAGTCGTTGGCGAAGCCATCCTCGCAGGAGTACTCGCACATGGGCGAGACAACGATACGGTTCGGGAGCGTGACGGAGCCAATTTGCAGAGGGGAGAACAGGTGTGCAGAATCCTGGGAGGTCATGCAGGTCTTTGGATGAGAGCGGAGAGGAATGGTCGCGGAAAGAGGAAGAAAGGCGAGCGTGAGACGAAGGTAGGGCGAGCAGAAGCGAGGGGAAAGCAAGGGTGACGACGAGCGGCTCGCACTTTGGCTCGTTGACCGCTCGTTCGTCGCTCGTCTTTCGCTGTTTTCAGAGTTGGCGGGGGAGGTTGGCCCTTGGCTCGTGGGCAAGAAAAGAGAGGCTTCGCTCGGAACGAAGCCTCTGCGGAGAGCCGGAGATGTTGGGGGAGGGCTGACCTTAGGTTGCCTCCGTGGGAACCCTTCTCCCTTGGGTCCGGATGCCAACCCTCTACTACATCCTGGCCGATAGCCGTTAAGCCATCTATAGATTGGGGCCCCGTCGCAGATATGTCAAGAGAAAAGTGGAGTGTGCGAGTCACAAATCGCAGCATGCAAAGGCGGAATCACCGCAAGAACCGGTAAATCCGCAAGGGAATCAGGGGCTGAGAGGGGGGTATCTGCGGAGGAACTACCGGCCAGCGTTCCCGATTTCTTCGTCCCGCGCGGCATAGGTTTGTTTCGCGGCGGGAAGACGGTCCATGCGGTAGAGGATCAGCACGTCGCGGTCAGGATCGTCGAAGGCGGTGAAGGCTGCGACGCGCTGCAACGAATACTGCGTGTGGAGATCGAGCACCGTTCCATCGTCGAGCTCGTTCCAGGTGGCATACCATCCGGGCTGGTAGTTATGGATACGGTACGCGAGATCCCAGGTGCCGTAGTCGTCGCAGATGGCGGGAAGGCCAGTGATGAGCTGAATATCGTCGCCGCTGATCGAGAGCAGGAGGCGATGCTGCTCAGGATGCCTGTCGACGTAATTCGTTAGAGCGCGGGCAGCGTTGGCGAAGGAGTACTCGGGATGGCGCAGGCAGCCGGCGATGCGGTACACGCCGCCGATGGAGACAGCAGCCAGGACAGCAAGCGCGACGCCGCCACCGATCCGCGCGGGAAGGGCGCGTGAGCGCCGCAGCAGATCGGCGGTTCCGAGCGCGAGGATGAAGCAGAGCGGGTAGATCACGGTCTCGTAGTAGCGCGGCTGCGGGCTGTTATGCCAGCCGGCGAAGAAGATGTATCCCGCAGCCGCGACCAGTGAGGCGGTTGTCAGGGGACTGCGCCAGAGGGTCGGGGCCGAATCGTGGCCCAAATCCTGGCTGGTTTGGCCGACTGCGGATCGTGCGCGCCCTGCGGGGATCAGAGTGACCACAAGCAGAGCGAGCGCAACCATGCACAGCGTGGGCGAAATCCAGAGCGAGCCGTGCAGCGCCCACCAGAACGCAGCGAGCCACCCGCCGAGGGTCGTGGGCTGCGGCCAGTGATTCGCGTCGAAGAGGTACTGGTAGTCAACGCGATAATGCGGACGGACCACCAGGAAGTAATACGCGCACCAGGGCAGCGCAGCGGCGGCTACCGCCGTGGCGAGCGCCCGGATCGACGCCAGACGGAAGCCGTATGCGCGAGCGACGAGGAAAAGCGTGGACGGGATGATGAAGATCGCCGTCGTTTTGGTGAGGATCATCAGGCAGAGGAGGAGCCCGATGGCGGCGAGCATCGGAGTTCGCGCGCGCACCGAGGCGCGGGGCAGATGCAGCGCGAGCAGCCACGAAAGAAGAAGGAAAAGAATGAGTGGCGGTTCGAGGATGGCGAGCCGGCTGAACGCCCAGAGAAACGGGCTGGTAACGAGCAGCGTGAGGGCCACGAGGGCAGTCCACCGCGGCGCCTGCGTGCGAACCACGCAATATGCGACGACCAGATTCAGACCGAAGACCACGAGCGCCAGCGCGCGATCGGCGGTGAGGCTGACTCCGGTGAAATGGAAGACGCAGGCCAGGAGGGCGGGCCAGACGGGAAGCGCGACGGCGGGATTGAAGTCGCCGTGGAGGTACCAGTGGCCGGTGAGGTAGTAGCGGATGGCGGCGTTGCCGTACCAGCCTTCGTCGGTGTATTTGGAGTAGTCCATCCACGGGGAGTTGTTGGGGAAGTCGGCGAGAAGGTGCGGGAAATGGAGGAAGAAAAGGGCGACGACAGCGAGGGCCCACACCGCATAGAGAGCGCGAGCAGCCGGATGCAGCGGAGCGGGCCGGGAAAATGGCGGCTCGTCGACCAGAGTTGCGTGCGCGGAGACGAGCTCGAGCGGTGAAGGCTCGGCGAGACTATCCGGGATTTCAACGTCGCGGGCGCTCGCGCGATTCATGGTGCTTTAAACAAACCTCTCAGGAAATAGTGGTGCCCGGGTCACCGAAGGCGTCGCGGTCCAGATCCGATGGAAGCAGGAGGATTTAGAGCAGTATACCGAGCAGGCCCGTCGGGGCAGAGGTTTAGGGTGGAGGGGCTCCGGTCGAGGGCTCGCAATGAAAATCCCGCTCCCCGGGCCGAGGAGCGGGATTCTGATGGCCTGGATTACTGGACAGCCGCGGTAACGCCCAGAGTATGAATCTGGCTGCCCGCCGAGCCCGTGATGTTGGTCTGATAGTTGCCGGCGGCTGCCGAGCCGGTCGCCGTTACGGTCAGCGTAACGGAAACCGAAGCATCCGTTGGCGAAGCACCGGTTCCACCGCCGCCACCACCACCACCTCCTCCGCCACCACCACCTCCGCCACCCGAGCTTGAGCCGCCACCACCGCAGCCGATGCCGAAGCCGATGATGCAGCCGAAGAGCAGCGCGCTAAGGAAGTTTCTCCATGCACCGCGCCTTGCCGGGATGGAAAGGAGAAGCACGCAGGCGAGCACCGTGCCTCCGCCGGTGAGCAGGAGACTGGGGCGCCTGGCTGCGGGCGCCTTCCCCGGATCAAGGCCTGCGGTCGCGGATGAAGTCAGCGAAACCGAACTTTGGCTGAGCGAGCAGGAGACGCCCGTGGGCGATCCGACGACCCCGCAACTCAGGTTCACCGCGCCATTGAAGCCATTGACGGGCGTCACGAAGACCGTGGTGGTTCCGGTGGAACTCGCCGGGATCGATACGATGCTGCTGCCCGCGGTGAGGGTGAAGTCCGAGAGCGGGTTGGAGACGGAGTTTCCGCTGTTCAGCGTGACTGCCGATCCGTTGTAGTTCTTGTCGCCGCTGTACTGCAGCGTGATGATGTTGGCGCCCTGCCAGAGGTCCTGGCTGTTCAGCGTGCCGGTGAAGGTAGCCGTATCGCCGGTCGCACTCGGGACGAGGAAGAATTCGGCAGAGGTGCCCTCGCCAGACGGGAAGACGTAGATGACACCGGTGGGTGCAGCGTGGCCGCTTTGACCGGTCACGGTACCCGTGACGGTGATGCTGGTCGTGGGCGAGATGCTGCCCGTCATGCTCGCCGTGACGCTGGAAGCGAGCAGGCTGGGAGCCGCGGTGATGGTGATGGAACCGCTCCCGGAAACCGTGTTGTAGTTGCTGTCGCCCGCATAGCTGATGGTCACCGCGTAGGCTCCGGCAGCTGCGCTGGCGGGAATGGTGAGGACCGCAATGCCGTCAGGCTGTCCGGTGCCGGGATCGACCCCGCCCGCCAGCGAAATGGTCTGCGAGCCGCCGCTGATAACAGCCGAAGGCCCCGTGATGGTGAGGTTTCCTGTGGGTGGCAGCACGTTGGTTCCGGCAATGCCGTATTGATTCAAGATGGTGTCGTTCGCGCTGTTCTCGACCAGCACATCAAGGTAAGTCGTCTGGCCGCCGATGAAAGTGAAATTACCCGACGAGGAGGAGTTCGAAGCGCCCACGTAGACGTCAGGCGTGTCCTTCACCACGGTGAAGGTGACGGCTGAGGCGCTCGAGCTGCTGTAGCTCTTGTCGCCCGCGTAGCTGGCAGTGACGGAATGGGCGCCTATGTAGAAGGGCGCGTTGAATTCCGCATCGCCTTCCGCATTGATAGCCGCGGTGTTGATGGTGGTTCCGTTATCCGCAAAAACGACGCTGCCGGTAGGCTGTGTGTACGTTGCAGTGTTGCAACTCGCAGGCGGGCTGCTCACCTTCACACAGGTGTTGTAGTAGGTGGTCGAGAGCACCTGCGCGGAAAGCAGGCCCTGTGTGCCGTAGGGAACGCTGGTGTTCCCCGCGAAGCTGGCGGCGGCATTGGTCGAGCCCGTCGCTGAATTCAGAATGTTGAAGTAGGTGGTGCTGGCTTCGGGGTTGACCGTGATCTGCGTCTTCGCCGAGGTGCTGGCTGCATTGGTGCCGTCGCCGCCGTACTGGCCCCAGATGTTATAGGTGCCGCCGGGGAGATAATTCACGTTATTTGCCGAGAACGAGCCGCCACTGCCGAGCGTGAAGAATCCCTGACCCTGCTGGATCGGCTCCGTGCTGTCGGTCATGAGCGCCACATCGCCGGTGGGCGTGGTGCTGCCGGTGACCGAGCCGCTGACGGTGATGGCCGTGCCATGCGTAAACGACGTGGAGGATGGCGTCAGCATCGTTGTTGTCGATTTGAAGGTGACGTTGCCCCAGTCGGTGAGGAGCGCGCTGGCGTCGACAGAGCCGAGGCCGGTCGCGAGGTTATAGCCCGCGGCAGCGCTGTATTCGGGCGTAGTGCCGGCGCCAATCTCACCTTCGACGACGCCGTCAAGGGTGATGGGATTCGATGCTGCAATGCAGCTGGGAGAGCCCGCCTGGCACGGGACCGAGTTAGTGCCGACGGTGATGTCGTGGAAGGCGGCTGGGAACTGCGCCTTCAGCGGGTAGAGAACGAAGTCGGCCTGCCCCTGGCGCCCGTACTTCTGATTGACAAGGGCCATGATGCCTGCGAAGGATGGCGCCGAGGCGGACGTGCCGCCGACGCCGTAGATCTGAACAGGCCCGCTGGCGTTGGGCTGGCAATCGCCGTCTTCATAGCAAACCGCGTAGTAGGCGTAGTTGGGGCCATCGGCCGCGAACAGCGAAACGTCGGGAATGTCGCGGACGCTGTCGTTCTTCGTGCCGTTCACTCCGGTCTGCCACGACGGTTTGGGGTAGCCCGCGGGCGCGCCAAGGCACGCGCCCGTGGTTGTGCTGTAGCCGGCGGCGCAGACCGCGGCACTGCTGGCGCCGCCGCTTCCCGCGCCGATGGTTGTCTGCATGTCGTCGGAGAGGGTGTAGAAATTCACCGCGTCCAGTCCGAACTGGCTGCCGTTCCAGGGTTGCTCAGGGATGGGGGTCAGCAGGGAGACGCTCGGTGTGTTAGAGCCAGTCGTGTTCCAGTAGGTTCCGAGACCTGCGAGCGTCAGGGTCTGGTACCCGCTTCCGTAATAGAAATCGGTGCCGCCGACAGCGACGTCGTAGGGCGTGGACGCGAAGCCGCTGACGGCTGCCCCCAGCGTGGCGTACTCCTCGGCATCCGGGTTGTCGCAGCCAGCCGAGCCGTTGTCACCGGTGGAGACGGTGACGGTGATCCCTTGCGCCGCAGCCTGTTCCCACAGGGTTTGCTCGATGAACTGGTTGGTCGAGCCCATGTCGGCCTCGCAGGCGCCGAAGCTGATGCTGATGACCGGAGCAATGTTGCTGTTGACCGCGTGCTCGGCGGCGAGATAGAGGCCATTTTCCAGCGCCGTATCGGCTGCGATGACCAGGTCGACGGTGGCTTTGGGCGCCACCGCGCCGGACCATTCGACGTCGAGGTAGGCCTCGCTGGAGGCGTAGTTGAGGCCGTCGGGATTATTGACGCCATCGATGCCGGGATCATTGCCGTCGATGATGATGTTGGGCGGATTGGCCGGGAGACCGAACAGCGTGCGGAACTGATTGACGAGGTCGATGTCGATGTTCGACTCGTTGATGATCGCGATGGTCTGTCCGGTGCCGTCGTAAGTAGTCGCGCCGGTGTATTTGGAGTTCAGAGCCGAATTGGGCAGATCGTATTGCACGCCGAAGTCGCCGGGCGTGATGGCGAAGTTGACTCCGCCGATGGTCGGATACCCTGCGCCGCCGTTGATGGTCCATTCCGGTTTGGCCGCGCCGGTCTTCGGGTCGAAGCTGGCTTTACCGAGCACCCGGGCATGGCTCCTGAGGTTGAAGTTATTGAGCGAGACAAATCCACCGACCACCGGAGAAAGCGCGGCCGGGATGTCAGGCTCGTTGGCCGTGGCGTAATGCATGCCGCCGGTCACTTCGTATTTGTGAATCTGGGCGTGAAAGGCCTCGCGCAACTGTCCGGCACTGCCGCTGAATTCGATCACCTGTTTACCGGGCTCGACGCCCGTGACCGTGAAGCCGTGCGAGGCGAGCCACGATTCGACCGTGGCGATGTCCTGATCGGAGGGTCCGAACTTGCTGCCGAACTGATCGGGCGCGAGCCACTGGTGGTACGTCGAGCTGCCCGGCGTATGCGCGTCCGCGATGTACTGCTCGAGGGCTGCTTCCTGAGCGGCGCTGCGCTTCAGCACCAGGTGCATGCGCGAGAGCGGCTGCGAATCGGGAAGGGCGCCGCGGTCGTTGGCGGCATTGGCCAGCGGATGCACGTAGCCGTGGAGGGAGACGCGTGCATTCTCGTCGATGGCGCCGACGATGCGGCTGGGCACGACGGACGGACTGGTCTGCGCCGGAAGCGCAGCGCTCAAAATCAGGAGGGAAGCGGAAACGATTGCGAGGGGGCGGATCGTGCGGACGTGCGAGCGAAACAGAAAGGAAAACTGCGAGGGAAACATGGCCATCCTTTTGAATCGAGAGAGGGGAAATTCGCGCGCCGCGACGATCGGCGGCGAGACTCCGAGGGGCAACTCTGCGGATCGTTGCGTTCCATCATAATCCCGCCATCGTGCAGGCAGATTCCGCGGAAACGGGCGGGTTTTCATCTGGCAAATAACCTCAGGCCTGACGCGTTGCCGGCGGGAGAGGGAAAGAACCTCCTTCGACCCTGAGGAGGTTTCAGAAGCAAAAAAGGAGCCGCGAATCAGATGCGCTGCGATGCATTAGACAGACGCCGCCAGGATAAGTTGCGGCCGTGCGAAACAAATCCTCTTGGAACGGGAGACCGTGACAACGGGAGCAGAAGCGCTGGTACTAGTCACTGCCGTCACTCCGATTCAGGTTGAGCCATCGTCCTGCCTGGAAGTAGTGCACGATAAGCGAGCGTTCCAACCGCGCATCGTCGATAGCGTCGTGGTCGATGCCGACGCCCCGGCGTAGTTGCGGTTCTGCGCGCAGTTCGGTGGCGGAGCGAACCGCGATCCCCCACGAAGAACCATAAAGGGTGCTGCCCGGTTCGGCGCCGATCCACGCGGCATCGGACTGGGTGCGCAGAGCGACAGGGGGCTCAGACTGGCCGGCGAAGAAGACGAACAAAGTTGTGGAGCCCTGCGTTGAGCAAAGTGCGGCCCAGTCGCTGCTGCCGGCTGTGCGGAATGCGCCCTGGATCACGTTTTCCGGCTCCTTCGCCTCGAAGCTTTGCGGGATCATGCACTGGCGGCGGCCGAGCTCGGCGGCGATGGGAGCGGGCAGGTCCGGAAAGGACGCGATGGGCAGGAGGCGAATGCGGTAGGTCACCGTAGCGCCGCCGGGTGTCTGCGCCTGGCCGGTCTCGATGCGTTCACCATTGGGCTCAGGGATCTGGCTTGCCTGCGGGCCGGGTGCGATGGACAGGGGCGCGGTGAGGAGCGCGGCCAGAAGACCGGCAATCACCCCGTGGTTCATTGCAACCCGAGGATGTTGGGGTAGGAATTGTCGTCGAGCCAGGCGGAGGCGGAGCGGAGCAGATCGTGAAACCAGGCCAGGCCGGGCTCGGGAACGCGCACAACGAACTTCGGCTCGCGAAAATCGTCGATCTCAGGAATCGGCGCGATGCAGTCGAAGAAGGTCTCTTCGTCGGGAGGATTTTCGGCGGGCTGGCCCTGAATGGCTATCGAAAGCCCTTCGCGAAACCCAAAGTGGAGTCCGACGAGGCGCCGGTCCAGACGCTGGAAGGCGGGAGGGAAGCGGACAAGGCGAAGGTAAGCGTCGAACATGGCGAGAGCCCCGGGAATCTCGTCGGCATCGGCGAAAACGACCACGGCTCGTTCGCCATCGGACATCCAGATTTCAAGGCCCTTGGCGAAGCTGGCGGCAAGAAGGTCGGTCTCCGAGCCGGCCACGGTGGCTATTGCCACGTCGTCGGCGTCCGGTGCGTCGGAGGGCTCGACATCGATGGGCTTGGGCGGATCGGTGAGGTTGACCGCCAGCACCGCGGCGATGCGAATGCGATTGCGAATGTGCGCGTCGTCGTGCCCTGGAGCCTCGGCAACGTAGTTGCGCCGGAGCACCGCGGCGCCTGGCTTTTCGAGGAGGGCGCGCAGTCGCGTAGTGGGGACAGGGTGCGGCAGCGCCGGCACTTTCATTTCGAGACAGGGCATGCGGGGCCTCGTACGGGGTGCTGACTGGAAAGTATACGCAAGGCCGCATTGCGATTAGGGGAATTTCGCCGTTGCCGCTGGTTCTTGCGGGAGTATGCTGTTGCCGAATTGACCGCAGATATATCGAGGTGACCGTATGCGCAGACCGGTGGGCGTGATTCTTGCCGCGGTGGTCCTGGGTTTGATGGCGCTGATGGGAATCTTCGGCAGCCTTATTTCTATAGCCACTACCCTCTTCATTCAAAACCCGGCTATGCCTTCGATTCCAGGCATGCGGGCCATCATGGCCGTCACCATGGGAGGGATGCTTTGCTTCCTTCTCTTCTGCGCCTGGACGGTGGTGGGTCTGTTCCGGATGCGGCCATGGGCTCGCTACTCGATCCTGGCCATCGGGGGGCTGGAGTTCTGTTTTTCCGCGTTGCTGTGTGGGGTGATGATCCTGATGCGCAATATGCCGACGCCGATGCCGGCGGCAGCGCCTTCTCCGGTGAGCCTGCAGGTCGTGTTTCTTGGGATGGCGGCTTTCTACGCATGCCTCGCGCTGATCGGCGCGTGGTGGCTGGTGTATTTCAACCTGAAGCCGGTACGGGCTGCGTTTTCGGCGACGGCGCTGCCGGTCATGGCGCCTGGGCTGGGCGATTCGCAAACCATCACGGCTCAGCCGCAAGCCGGGACGCCAGGGTGGCGCATCGTGATCATCGTCTGGGCGTGTCTGATGCTGCTAAGCGTTCTCTACGTTCCCATGGTGTTCCTCATGCATCCGCCGCTGTTTATGTTTGGAATCATCCTCCGGGGTACGCCGGCCACCGCTCTGATGCTTGTGCTGTTTGCGGTGCAGGTCGTCATGGGCGTGGGTTTGCTCAGGAAGTGGAGAGGGGCCTGGTACCTGGCCCTGGCGTGGCAGGTTTATACCGTTGTCTTTTTTTTGTCCTTCCTGATGCCGGGTACGCTGGCGCGATTCACGGCCTATCAGCAGGAGCTGATGGGCCGGTGGGGCGTATCCATGCATACCGGGAATACGGCCATGGTTGTGGACCCGCGGCCGTTCATGATGCTGGGCATGGTTCTGGGCGCGGGGATCGTGGTCGTTCTCACCGTTGCGCTGTTCCAGAGGCGGGAGGATTATCTGCACGCGTGATGTCCGGGTTTGACACCCCGTGCCTGCAAAAGTAGCGTCTGAGAGAATGGTCGTGCGGTGCTGAGGGCTGATCCGGGTCCGGCGCACGCCGAAGGAGTCCTGGGATCCATGCGACTGGGAATCGTGATCATGGCCGCGGGCAAAGGCACGCGGCTCAAATCGAAGCGCGCCAAGGTGCTGCATGAGATCGGCGGCCGCCCGCTGGTGAAGCATGTGATTGCCGCGGCGGCGCAGGTGGTTCCCCCTAACGACATTGTGGTCGTAGTCGGCCATCAGGCTGAAGCCGTGCAGGCGGCCATTCGCGACACCGGCGTGCGCTTTGCGCTGCAGGAAGAGCAGCGCGGAACCGGTCATGCCATCCAGGCCGCGGACCAGGGCACGCGCGACTACGACGAGCTGATTGTGCTGTCGGGAGATGTGCCGTTGCTGCGCCCCGAGACCATCGTCGCGCTGCGGGACTTTCATCTGCAGGAACAGGCAGCGATGACAATTCTGACCGCGGAGCCCGCCAATCCATTCGGCTACGGGCGAGTTCTGCGTACACCGCCGGGCGCGCTGGACGTGGCTGCGATCGTCGAACAGAAGGCGCTCCAGCCCGAGCATCAGGGGCTGCGGGAGATCAACTGCGGCATTTACGCCTTTCATCGCGAAGCGCTGTTCAGCCACATCGGGCAGCTGAGTGCGGACAACATGCACCACGAGCTTTACCTGACCGACATGGCGCGCATCCTGCACGACGCGGGGCAACGCGTGATGGCGATCAAGGCCGCTCAGCCGGAAGAGGTGCTGGGCGCCAACACCATCGCCGAGATGATGAGGCTGGATCGGGAGCTGCGCATCGCCACCGCGCATCGTCTGATGGCGGCCGGCGTCACCATCCTGCAGCCGGAGACGGTAATGATCGACTCCGGCGTCGAAGTGGGCGCTGATACGGTCATCGAGCCCTTCGCGCAGTTGCTGGGTGAGACGCGGATCGGCAGCGATTGCCGCATCCGCTCCTATTCGGTGATCGAGAACTCGACCATCGGCGACCGGGTGACGGTCCTGCAGTCGTGCGTCATTGCCGAATCACAGATCGACAACGGAGCGCGCATCGGACCGCTCGCGCATCTGCGGCCGGGCTGCCATATCGGCGAAGACGCGCACATCGGCAATTTCGTCGAGGCGAAGAAGACGCGCCTCGGCAAAGGATCGAAGGCGAATCACCTGACCTATCTGGGAGACGCCGAGATCGGCGCCGGCGTGAACATCGGCGCGGGCACCATCACCTGCAACTACGACGGTGTGGGGAAATACAAGACGGTCATCGGCGACCGGGTGTTCATCGGCAGCGACTCGGCGCTGGTAGCTCCCATCGTCATCGGCGAGGGTGCCTATATCGGGGCGGGCTCGACCATCACAAAGGATGTTCCCGCGGATGCGCTGGCTGTGGCGCGGGCACGTCAGGTCACCAAAGAGGGCTGGGCGAAAAATCGGCGGGCACAGCGGGAGGCGATGAAGGCGGGAGCGGGCAAGCAGTAATCTGAGAGCGGGAACCCCCGGTCAGGCGGCTTGCCGGCCGCTGCCGCTCGCAGCGGCGAGTTCGGCCCGGAGGCGCATTCTGGCGGTCAGCGCCGTGCGCAGCACTTCGGCATGGCTCATCTTCAGCAATTCGGCGACGCGGCTCGCCGGGTAGCCCTCCACATCCATCAGCAGGAATGTGAGTCGTTCGTTCGACGGCAGATAGCGGATGGCCTCTTCCAGCTCGGTGCGCAGGATGTTATTGCGCGGAGGGAGATAACCGGCTGTGGGCGCGGGCTGTGGCGTCTCCTGCAACAGAATCCGGTCGTCGCGAAGCTGTGTGATCAGCGCGCCGTCGATGACGGTGCTGTCCGGCTCGTCTTCCTGGAGAAATGCACGGATGAACGTGCCGCGGAGCAGCTCTTCGGCTTCCAGTTCGCTGCCGGTCATGTAATAGGAAACCGAAAAGACGCGATGCCGATGGCTGTCATAGATATCCCGCTGCCTCTCTTCGAGAGACTGCGGGGCCATCTCCCGCGCTTCCGTCTTTGCCCGGTGCCGATCGAATTCAAACAGCATGCATTGTCTCTGTGGATTGTCTCAGCAAGAGAAGCTTAACACGAACCTTAGATGCAACCGTGACCCCTTTGGGGGAGAGAGGGTTTGACACATTTTGGCGCAGAATGGTGCGTTAGCGTTAACCAGCGCCCAGGCCCCCGGGGCGCTCTTGTGGCCAGCGGACGCCGGAAACGGAGATACGCGGATGGGGTGACGCTAAATGGTCCTCCCTCTTCCACGTTCCGGGAATTGTCGCATATTGGCAAATCCGCCACGATACGATAGAGCGGAATTCTCCCGGGTGTCGAACCAATCGAGCGTTTGAGCCGATTAGCTATTTGAACCAGGCAAGCATTCGAACCAAGCCTGTGCGGCTGGAGGGGCAGTGGCGTCAGAGCGAATCCTGATCGTGGACGACGAACCGTACGTTCGTACTCTGATGGCTGCGATGCTGGAAAAATCCCATTACACGCCCGTGCTGGCCTCGAATGGCCTCGAGGCGATCGACCATCTGGAGCACGATCCCCCCTACGATCTGATTCTGTCCGACATCGTGATGAACGGCCTCGACGGCATTGGGTTGCTGGAGCGCATCCGCGAGGCCCAGCCGGATACGCCCATGGTGATGGTGACCGCCATTCAGGACGTAGGCGTCGCCATTTCTGCGATGCGCAAAGGCGCTTACGACTACCTGCTGAAGCCTTTTGAGAAAGAGCAGTTGCTGGTGACCGTGCGCCGCGCCCTTGACTATCGGCGGCTGGTCCAGCAGAACTCGATATACCGGCACAACCTGGAACAGCTGGTTTCCGCCCGCACCGAAATGCTCCGCCAGGCGATGTCCGACCTGGAGCGCTCCTACGACATTACCCTGGAGGCTCTGGGCGACGCGCTGGATCTGAAGGATGCGGAGACCGAAGGGCACTCCCGCCGCGTGACCGCCTACACCATCGCCCTGGCTCGGCATTGCGGCGTTGAAATGGCCCAGACCCGCATCATCGCGCGCGGCGCATTCCTCCACGACATCGGCAAGATGGCCATTCCGGACGCGATTCTCCTCAAGCCAGGAAAACTGGATCCCGAAGAGCAGCGGATCATGCGCGAGCACTGCGCCCGCGGATACCAGATCCTGCGCAAGATCCCGTTCCTCGAGGAAGCAGCGGACATCGTCTACGCGCACCAGGAGCACTACGACGGCAACGGCTACCCGCGCAATCTGAAGGGGGAGGAGATTCCCCTGGGAGCGCGCATCTTTGCCATCTCCGATACGGTCGACGCTATCACTTCGGATCGTCCCTACCGCAAGGCGCGCTCTTATGAGGTGGCCCGCACGGAGGTGGAAAAATGCGCCGGAACCCAGTTCGATCCCAACATCGTCGAGGTCTTCCTGGGCCTGCCCGACAGTCTCTGGGAAGACCTGCGCGCAGAAATGACCCGCCATCCCCGCTTCTCTCCGCTATCATTTGCTGGGGCGATCGAGGATCTGAAAGTCTGATCTGATACGACGAGTGCGTGAAACCCTGAGCGTGGAGCGAGCGCCATGCCTGTGCTGGAAGACAGAGTCGTCACCGCAAAAATGAAGTCCATCCCGCTGTGGAAGCTGGAACGGGGCGAGCTCGTCCGCCACTTCGAGTTCGAGAACTTCGTCGAGGCCATGAATTTTGTGAACAGCGTGGCCGAGCTGGCCGAGGGCGCGGGGCACCATCCCGACATCGACATCCGCTATAACAAGGTCCGCCTGGCCCTGATGAGCCATGATGCCGGAGGTTTGACCGAAAGGGATTTCGACCTGGCGACGGGGATCGACAGCCTCGGTTGACCCATCGCCCTGGGCTCCGCGGTCCGCGGCCGCGCAACTCTTATCCATTTTCCTCGTCTGGTGGAGAAGAGGTCTTTTTTCCCGATTCGGCGTGCTGCCGGAGACCCGAAAGAGTCTTCCGATTCCAAAGCACGACGGCTAAACCCCCCACCAGGGCCGAGCCGGCGACGATCATCCCGGTCAAAAAGGCCTTGAGTTTCGTGCCGGAGGCGGTTGTTTCGGGGTCATGTGGTTGATTTGGCATCGGAAGAGCAGGGGTTAGAGTCCCAAAATGGGACCGTCAGCCACGCCAGAAATATTAAATTGTGTATGAGACTTGTGCATAAGGGGGTTGAGGGTTACACTATTCTGGAGATCGGGGATCGTCAGTTTTTTGCTTCGACAGGCGAAACGCAGTACGCAAACGAGGCATCTGACATTGAGAGGATTTTAGCCGGACCGGCGACTGAGAATTCCCGGCTGGCACAGAGTTTATAAGTTGCGTCACTGGCCTCCCGGCACGGACAATTCAACGTTCGTGCCGCTTTTTTTCGCAATTTTCCGCCTTTTTGATCTTTCGCGTGATGCCTGGCTGCCCGCGCTCCCGCCGAAACCTCTTGTACGATGAAAAACGGAGGTCCCGCCGTTGCAGCGCGCTGTTCTTAGTTTGATTGCCGCCATTCTGATCGTCGCCGCCTATACCGTTCCCGCGAGCCTCGGTCCGGCCGGCGTCGTGCACGCGCAGTGGTCTGATCCCCAGCAGGACGTTCCCGCCTATCACCCACTGGCGCCGGCCAAAGGAGAGGCCCTGCCGCCGATTCTCTCCGGCAATCAGCTGACGGGTCCGTTCTTCCGCGAAAAGTGGCAGGTGGAAGTCTATAAGGAAGCGGCGCAGATTCCCGAAGTTCTGTACCAGTTGCCTTGTTATTGCCGCTGCGATCGCGCCCTCGGACACACCAGCCTCCATAGCTGTTTTGAGGGGACGCACGGGGCGATCTGCGCGACCTGCGCGGCGGAGGGCGCCTACGCGTATAAGATGACGAAGCTGGGCAAGACACCCGAACAGATTCGCGCGGGCATCGAACGGAAAGAATACGAATCCATCGACCTGGACGCGCTTGGGCGCAGTTAGTTCTTCGCTTCTGCCACTCTGGTTTTCGTATTTGCTTTCGTGGGAACGTCTTCTGGAAATGTTTCGTGGAAATCCGCAATTTCCTCTGCCATAATCGCCCAACCATGACGCGCCTTTTGCGCATTGTTCCGCTGCTGGTGCTGCTCCTGGGGAGCACGGCGACCATCTCCGCCGATACCGAGCGCCGGCCGGGGCCGTATGTACTGCCCTGCGCCGGAGTGACGCTGCGCGCGCACTACGTGTCGGAGACGGGTGCAAATGCCGGACCAGGATTCTCGTTCCACATCGATAACAAAACGGCCAAAGATGTTCGCCTTGAAATGCCGGTTCCTTCGAGCGCGCACTGGTACGCGCGGGTGGGGATTCGCTGGATGTGGCGCGCCTCCGCCGGTCGAGGCGGAGCACTGGTCGATGCGCTGCGCGAAAACGGGCCGATGTTTGCGTACCGGCCAGCCGCGCCGCCCGAGCACGCGGAGTATCTGACCGTGCCCGCGCACGGATCCGAGGACTGGACGGTTCCGATGCGCGACGATCCCGCGATCCAGTACCGACCCAGCTGCGCGCGTTGCAATTATCCCGGCGAGCGCGAGTACCATGCCGTGTTTGCCTACGCTTATCTGCCGAATCCGGAGGAACATGCGCCGGATTTGCTGGGCTGCGGGCTGCGCTCCGCGCCGGTGCCCATGCCCCCGGTGGCGCTCCACTCGGCGTTGCTCGAGTCACACTAAATTTTCTCGCCGCCGCGTCTTCCACAAAAATTCCTCGTCTGTTCGCGTGAAAGGGAGAGGGTCACCGCCGCGCAACACCGCTCGTGAGAGCGGGTTGGAAAAAGCAACAGGAGGAAGTAAAAAGAGCTTCGATGAGAAACAAATGTTTTGCAATTGCACTCGGCGGAATGCTCGCGCTCAGCGCGAATGCCGCTCTCTATGCGCAGGACCAGACCCCGCCCACCGGCGGCCAGCAGCACGGCCAATGGGGCCACGGACGCGGGCGTTTTATGGACCCCGACCGGCAGCTCGCGCACATGACCAAAACCCTTAACCTGAGCGCGGATCAGCAGGCCCAGATCAAACCGATCCTGGTGGACCGCCAGCAGAAGATCCAGGCCTTACGGCAGGACCAAACGCTGTCGCAGCAGGATCGTCACAGCAAGATCATGGCAATCCGGCAGGACACGCGCACGCGCCTCGAAGCCACGCTCAACGACCAGCAGAAGCAGCAGCTCGATGAGATGCGGGCGAAGATGCAGGCCCGCCATCAGCACATGGGCGGCCCGAACCAGGCGCCTCCCAGCGGTACAGCGCAGCCTGAATAACCCAATTCGCCGGATGTGATGCAGGGCCGCCGGTCAGTGGTTTCGGCGGCCTTCCTCATTGGTGCTGATTACCGTTACAAATTCATCGGAAATGGGACGGTAGCTGTTACGAATCAGAGCCGCAGCTCAACAGAGACATTACGAATCAGAGCAGCAGCTCCATAAAGACGTTGGCGCGCTCGTATTTCGATTCGTGGAGCGGTCCCGCCAGATGCCGGAACCCAAGCTGCTCGTAGAGATGGATGGCAGCCGCGGCTTTGGTATTCGATTCGAGGTAGAGACGGTGGGCGCCCATCTGGCGCGCCACGCTGATAGCAAACTGCAACAAGCGGCGGCCGACGCCACCGCCGCGGCTCGCTTCGGAAACCGTCATCTTGGCCAGTTCGAATTCACCCGGCGCCATCGCAATCAGCGCGCAGCATCCAATCGCCTCGCCGCCGGATTCTGCCATGCAAATCTGGCCGCCGCCTTCGAGGATGTGCCTCCTCGGGCCGCGGATGATCTCAAGATCCGCCGGCTCCATCGTAAATATTTTGCTGATCCAGTCCTCGTTGAGCCGGAAGAACGCAGCCTCATCCCCCGGTCGAAACGTCCGGTAGACGACGCCCGTACTTTGCCCCTGCTCCATGAGCGCAGAGTAGCAACGAAAACGCGGATCGGAGATGCTCAGCGCAGCGAACTGCGTCCGGTTCTCAGCGAGTGGTCGCTAGTGCGCAGCCGGCGTTCCCGAGACGGCCGTAGCGCCCGCCTCCTGCTGCGCGTCCGCGTGGAACTTCTTGTAGTCGTTGTCCGCGACCTGGATGTTCGCGCGAACTCCGATGATCCCCATCTCGTGAGCGATGATGTACAGGCTGGCGCTGGTGGGCAGCCACAGCTCGTTGTTGACCAGTTTCTGTTCGAAATCAAGATTGCTGCCCTTGCTCAGCGAAAAAAGCCCGAATCCGCCGTGAACATTATCCGTAAGGTGCGCGACCATCCGCCGCACCTGCCGATCCTGTTCGTCGATCCAAACCGTGCCGGAGGTTCGGCGCGCGGCCTCTTCGGCGATGTTGTGCGCCTTCGCATGCGGATCGCCGACAAAATCGAAAGCGATGCTGCTGCGTCCGTCCACCATCTCGCGCCGCGGGCTGGAGACTTTAGCCATAGCAAGAATGCGACCCACGCTGATCACCACTTCACCGTTGGGCGCCTGGCCGGGTGGTGTCTGCTGCGCCTTTTCGACGCACTTCGTGATCCGCTCCTGCTCCTTGTTTTCCTGATCCGCGTCCAGGGCCTTGCCGTCTTTCTTGAGCAGGCGGCGCACCTCGTGCGTATTCACGAAGAAAACCTCGGACTCCTCGGACTCGGTCTTCTTCACGCTGCCATCTTTGTTCAGCATCTGGTTGGTGATGACTTCGTGGAAGGTGTAGTTCTCCTGGACCGATTCCATCTGGCGCTGGTGCTCGCGCACCTGATTGATGAGCGTTGGAAAGTCGGGCAACGGAGGCGCCGTCGATTGCGGGATCGCAGCCACAGGCGCGCCCAGCGCGGTCAACAGCAACATGGCGCCGAGCCGCAGGGTCGCCGTAGGATGCGGGGAAGAGCGCATGCGGGTCCTGGTTCGTGAGCGCATCATAGCGTAAGCTTGTGCACTCCGGGCAAACGCCCCGGAGGGAAGGAGTTCATCGGCATGGTGCGGTTGCTGCTGAAGTGGCTGTTGCATGCGTTTGCTTTGTTAGTTACGGCGCGACTGGTGCCTGGGTTCCATGTTCGGAGTGTGGCGTCGGCGCTGGTTGCGGCATTGGTGATCGGGCTGCTGAATGTGACGCTGGGTTTACTGCTCAAGCTCATCACGCTGCCGCTCGGCATCCTCACGCTGGGGCTGTTCTTCCTCGTCATCAACGCCTTCATCCTGAAGCTGGCCGGAGACGTGTTGACCGGCTTTTACGTCTCCACCTGGACCGCGGCGCTGATCGGCGCCCTCGTGCTGGCGCTTCTGAATATGCTGATTTCGCTCCTCCTGGACAAGAAGGAGTAAAGCGATTGCGGGCGGCTACAATGAAGCCATGCCGCCCGATACTCCCTCCCGCCGCCGCCAGCGAACCCCGCCTCCTGGCGAAACCGGACAGGAAGCCCTCTATCTGCGCTCGCTGAGCGAGCGGCAGGTTCGCGTGCTCGTGAAGCTACAGGATGGCGAGACCGTCTCCGGCTGGATCGAATACTTCGACGACCGCATGATCCGCCTGACTCGCGAAGGCAAGCCGAACCTGTTCATCTATAAACATCAGATTCGGACCATCACCGAGCATGGCCGCGAAGGCCGCCGCCGCAATCGCAGCGAGACAACAGCAGGCGGATCGGCGAGCGAGGACAGCCAGTGAGCCCAGACCCAGTGAGCACGGTCCAGCTCCGCGACCGGGTCCCACAGCAACTCGCCATCGCCACCCGCGCAGCAGAAATCGCCATCGAGGCAGGCGCGTTGATCCGTGGTCATTTCGAGCGCGGCGTCGCCACTGAATATAAAGGTGACGTCGATTTGGTGACTGAGGCCGATCGCAGCTCCGAGAAACTCATCACGGAGCGGCTGACCACGGCATTTCCCAGCCACGGAATCTACGGCGAAGAAGGCGTGCGGCAGCGCATCGACAGCGAATATCGCTGGTATGTCGACCCCCTCGACGGAACCACGAATTTCGCGCATGGATTTCCGGTGTTCTGCGTCTCGCTCGGGCTCGAACATCGCGGGTCAGGGCTGAGCGCGGGCCTGGACGGCGAGCTGATTGCCGGCGTGATCTACGACCCTATTCGCGATGAGCTGTTCACGACCGAAAAGGGCCAGGGCGCATGGCTGAACGGGCGCCGGATTCACGTTTCCGGCACGCGGCATCTGGCTGAGGCTCTGCTGGCGACGGGTTTCCCCAGCCGCAAGCGCCACGCGAGCCCCAATATCCACTTCTACCAGGAACTCACGCTGCGGTCGCATGGCGTTCGCAGGGCGGGATCGGCGGCGCTCGACTTGGCCTACACCGCGAGCGGGCGCATCGATGGCTTTTGGGAGTTCTTCCTCAATCCGTGGGACACAGCAGCAGGCGCCTTGCTGATCGAAGAGGCGGGCGGCGCGATCACCCGCTTCGATGGCGCGCCCTACCGGCTCGACAGCAGCGAAATTCTGGCGACGAATGGACTGCTGCACCAGGAGCTGATCGGATTTTTCGAGGACATGTTTGCCGGGCGCAATCTCCATCCGATTCCAACCCCTGCGGAATTTGCCGCGGCGCGAGCCAACCGGCCGAGCTGAAATCTCGAGGTCGGTGGCAGGGACATTGCCGCTGGGGGCGACGACGGAGAAGTTGGTGAGCGCGAATCCAGTTCGAGGCTGCAACCTGTAACCTGAAATGCACTGAATTCCTGCGCTCCGGCTGCCCTTTCCGCACCATTCCTAAAGTCATCTTCCTTCGCGGCGCGCTTGTTTCAGCGCCGTCATCCCCTGCTAGAATGATCCGTTGTCACTCCGACTCCCGAAGAGGAATTCATGGCTTACGTGATTGCGGAACCCTGCATCGGCACCAAGGACACGGCCTGCGTCGATGCGTGTCCGGTGGATTGCATCCATCCCAAAAAAGACGAGGCGAAGCACGCCGAGAGCGACCAGCTTTTCATCGATCCGGTCGAGTGCATCGACTGCGGCGCGTGCGTGCCCGTATGCCCTGTTTCGGCCATCTTTGCCGCTGACGACGTGCCGGAGAAATGGGCGAGCTTCACGGAAAAGAACGCCGGCTTCTTCGGCCGCTAGACCCCGCTTCCCGTCTCGGGCGCGCGGCGGCTAACGTTCGCGCGTCCCTGAGTGCCATTGGCTGTTAAATTCTTTCCTTCCCGGTCGAAGCAACCCCCGCCATCCGGAACTGCGTCGAAGAGCCATACCGCTTTTCCCCAGAAAGAGTTTTTAGCCGATGAGCCTGACTGCGCAGAAGATCACCGACAGCAGAGCCCCTGGAGCCCGCTCTCATGGAACAATTGCTAAGGAGAGGTTTGTTCTGATGGCCGGACCGACACAGCCCCGACCGGCAAACCAGCACCTGCGCCGCAATCCGCCGATCGCGGGAGAACAGGAAGCGATCGACAGAGCGCGCGAAGGCGATGGGCGCGCATTTGAGACGCTCTACGCCATGCACAAGCGGCGCGTCTATTCCCTTTGCCTGCGCATGCTCGGCAACGTGGCCGAGGCAGAGGACCTGACCCAGGAAGCTTTCCTGCAGCTCTACCGCAAGATCGGAACCTTCCGCGGCGACTCCGCCTTCTCCACCTGGCTGCACCGCCTGGCGGTCAACGTGGTACTCATGCACCTGCGTCGCAAGGGCCTCCCACAGGTTTCGCTCGAAGAAACGCTGGAGCCATCGCAGGACGACGGACCGCGCAAAGACATTGGCGCGCGAGACCTGACGCTGTCCGGATCCATCGACCGGGTGACCCTGGAGCGCGCCATCGAGAATTTGCCACCTGGGTACCGCCTGGTTTTTGTGCTTCACGATGTGGAAGGCTATGAGCATAATGAGATAGCGGAGATGCTCGATTGCTCCATCGGGAACAGCAAGTCGCAACTGCACAAGGCGCGGATGAAGCTGCGCGACCTGCTCAGAACGGGTCAGCGGAAGGAGCAAATCGCGTGATTGTGATGCGCGCCATGGACAAAACCATGACCTGTGCCGAGTTTCAGGACGCCCTTCCCGAGCTGTTCGAGTCGCAGAGTGACCTCTCTGGCCACGACCACCTCAAGACCTGCGAGAACTGCGCGGCCCTGGTGCGCGACCTCAATTACATCGCGTCGCAGGCCAGGCTGCTGCTGCCCATTCACGACCCCAGCCCCGCGGTGTGGGACCACATTCAGCAGGCCATCCGGCAGGACAAGCCGGAACCGCCCGCCCCCGCAGCGAGGAAATAAGCGCCGTTCCTCCGACGGCGTTCATATAATCAGCAAAAGCATGAACGGAACGGCTTCGTTTCCGGCAAATCCATCGCGCATTGTTCTCACCGGCTTCATGGGCGCGGGCAAGACGACTGTCGGCGCTCTGCTGGCTGAGCGTCTGGGATGGGACTTCGTCGACTCAGACCGAGTTGTGGAAGCGCGAGCCGGAATGGCGGTTGCCCAGATCTTCGAGCGCCGCGGCGAGCCCGCGTTTCGGGAGGCCGAAGCCGCGGCCGTTCGCGAAGCCTGTGGCCAAAGCAGGCTGGTTCTGGCCCTCGGCGGTGGCGCGCTCGAGATGGCCGCGACACGCGATTTCCTGGCACCGCTCGACGACACTCTGATCATCTTTCTCGACGCCCCCCTGAACACCATGATCGCCCGCTGCATGGCGCACGAAAAAGGTCCCATACGGCCAGTGCTTGCCGACCACGCGCGTCTTGCCGAGCGCTGGAACCAGCGTCTTCCCTGGTATCGGCAGGCGCATCTCACCGTCGACACCGGCGATCTTTCGCCGGAAGCCGTGGTGGAGAGAATCCTGCAAAGTCTCGATCCCGAGAGCGGCGAGCGAACAGCGGCACAGCTGGCCCGCGGAACGCGCAAGCCCGGGGTGCCCGCATGACCACCGCGACCAAGCCGATGGATCCCCGCGGCGTCGTCCTCTTCACCTTTGCCGTGGGCATCACGCTGTACCTGGCCTGGCTGCTGCAGGACGTGCTGGTGGTGATCTACGTCAGCGCGCTCTTCGCCGTCGTGCTGATGCCTTTGGTGCGGGCGGTGATGAAGCTGCACGTCCGCAAATGGCATCCTGGCCGCGGCATGGCGGTGTTGCTCATCGTTCTGCTCACCGCCGGCAGCATCACCCTCTTCCTTGCCTTCGCGCTGCGGCCGGCCTTTTCCGACCTGCATGAGTTCATCCGTGAACTGCCCAGCCGAGGGCCGCAGCTTTTTGCCCGCGTTCAGCAACTGCCCCTGGTGCGCGAAGCGAATCTGGATGATCTGCAGGCGAAAATTCAGGACCTCACCGCCAATTCCGCCAGCTATGCGCTGCGCTTCGCCGGCAACTGGGCGGCGACCATGGTGCGCGTGATCACCGGCATCGTGCTCACCGTCTACTTCATCATCGAAGGCGACGAAGCTTACGCCTGGTTCCTGTCGCTCTTCCCTGTCGAACGGCGTCTGCGCCTCGACCAGACCCTGGCCCGCGCTTCCACGCGGATGGGCCGCTGGCTGCTGGGGCAGGGTACGCTCATGCTGATTCTCGGGGTCTCGAGCGCAATCGTTTTCCGTCTGCTGCACGTCCGTTATGCCTATGCCCTCGGCGTGATCATGGGGCTCTTCAATCTTGTGCCTGTGGCGGGCGCGTTGGTCTCCGTCTCGCTCGTGGTCCTCGTCGCCGCGCTCGACTCCTGGGGGCGCGTTCTCGGCGTTCTCATCTTCTACTTCATTTATCTCCAGATCGAAAACACCTGGCTAACGCCGAAAATCATGCGCACCCAGGTGGATCTGGCCGGACTTACCATCCTGATCGCTCTCCTCATCGGCACCTCTCTGGCTGGGATCATCGGCGCCATGGTCGCCGTCCCAACCGCCGTGCTGATCGCCGTTTTGCTGGAGGAGTACGCGGTGCACGATGAGGCCATCATCGCCGAGCCGCACGTCGTGAGCGTGACGCCGCCGGTGACGCCGCAGTAGAGCACCGGTCAGCGAATTATTCGATTGCCGCGGCGCGTGAGGTTCACGGCAACCTTCCATAGGAGTCTTCCAGGAGCCGTCTGGGGCTTTTGCGATACAGGAAACTTCCATGGTGCCGGAATTTTCGTGGGGACTGGACTGGCCACGGATATTCGACGTTGTCGGGCCTGCCGCCTCCGTCATCCACCTGCGTGGTACTCGGCTGGCGCAGTTATCCGCTGCCTGCTGCGGCGTGAACCTGGCCGTGTGCGCGGGGTTTGGGCGTTTGGGAAGTTGGGGGCTCGGGTTCAGGTTAGTTCAGGCTGCGTTACGGCTAGTTCAGGAACATGGTGCGGTAGAGGGTGTCTCGTTGGCGGGGTTGGAAGCCCGCGTCGCGGATGATGCGGCGGAGTTCTTCTTCTGTTGTGCAGTTCGACGTGCCGGCGGCTTTGACTACGTTTTCTTCGAGCATGACGGAGCCGACGTCGTTGCCGCCGAAGCGCAGGCCGAGCTGGAGGACCTTGAGGCCCTGGGTGACCCAGCTGGACTGGACGTTCTCGATGTTGTCGAGATAGAGGCGGGAGATGGCGAGGACTTTGAGGTAGTCGACGGCGGTGGCCTCGTCCCAGCCGCGGCCGCCGAGGGCGGTGTTCCCGGGCTGGAAACTCCAGGGGATGAAGGCTGTGAATCCGCCGGTCTCTTCCTGGAGACGGCGGATCACTTCAAAGTGGTTGACGCGCTGATCGAGGGTTTCGTCGACGCCGAACATCATGGTGGCGGTGGTGCGCATGCCGAGCTGGTGTGCGGTGCGGTGGACGAGGACCCAGTCTTCGGTTCCGCATTTGAGGCGGGCGATGCGATGGCGGACCGCGTCGTCGAGGATTTCAGCGCCGCCGCCGGGGATGGAGTCGAGGCCGGCATCGCGCAGGCGGATGATGGTGTCGCGCACGGAGAGATCGCTGTATTCGGCGATGGCGAGAATTTCCGAAGCGGAGAAGCAGTGCAGCCAGATTTGCGGAAAGCGCTGCTTGATGCCGCGGAGAAGGCGCTCGAACCAGTCGATTTTGAGGTCGGGGTGAAGGCCGCCCTGCATGAGGACGCCAGTGCCGCCCATCTCGAGGGTCTCGGCGATTTTGGCGTAGATGGTTTCGAAGTCGAGGATGTAGCCTTCGCTGGCCTGCTTGCCTTTGAGGGGGCGATAGAAGGCGCAGAAGGTGCAGTACTCGGTGCAGAAATTCGTATAGTTGATATTGCGGTCGATGATGTAGGTGACGACGCCTTCCGGGTGGAGACGTTTGCGGACGGCGTCGGCTTCCATGCCCAGGCCGATGAGGTCGTCGGAGCGGAAGTAGTCCAGGGCCTGTTCACGGGTTATCGGCATACTTTCATTGTCGAGGAGAATTGGGCGGCGCGTCCAGCGGGTGCTGCAACGCCGGGGCATATCGGCCGCATCTTGAAATGCACGAACGCGATCTTTCATCTTCAACTTTATTTTCTTAGGAGGACCTTGGTTCATGAGCCTGCTCCCCCGTATTCGACGTTTCGTTTTCGTTCTGCCGCTGATCATCGCCGCGATGCCCCTGTATCTGCGCGCGGCGGCTAAGGCGCCCGCGGAAGACAAGACACCGGAAACCGACACACTGGTGCTGAACAACGGAGACACGCTGCATGGCAGGCTGGTGCAGGAGGTGAATGGCGCGGTGACCTTCCACAGCCATCCGCTGGGGGATCTGACGATCAAGTGGGAGAAAATCCGCGAGCTGCACGCCACGGAGGATTACGCGGTTTTCGACAAAACTGTGAAGACGCACGGCAAGAAGGGGCGCAACCTGCCCACAGGTACGATCGACGTGGCGAACGGCACGGTGACCGTGCATCCGGCGAACCAGCAGCCTGCGCCCATTCCGGTGAAGAACGCGGAGTTCATCATGGATCGGGCCGAGCTGGATAAACAGCTGAACCACGAGCCGGGCTTCTTTACCGGTTGGAACGGGGCGGCGACGGCGGGAGCGACGCTGGTGACCGCGACGCAGAATCAGTATGCGGTGTCGGGCAGCGTTGGGCTGGTACGGGTGGTGCCGACGGTGACGTGGCTCGATTCACGGAATCGGACTTCGGCGGATTTCAGTGGGTCGTTTGGGAAGATCACGCAGCCGGCTTTCACGAGCGGAGGCGTGTTCACGCCGGCCAGCGTCACGAAGTCCTCGATCTCGCATTTCGATGCGGAACGGGACGAGTATTTTTCGCCGCGGTTTTTTGTGCTGGGGCAGACGGCGTTCGATCACAACTACGGCCAGGATCTGAACCTGCAGCAGATCTACGGCGCAGGCGTGGGCTGGACAGCACTGAAAACACAGAAGCAGGAAGCCGATTTGAAGGCCACCATGCAATACGAGAAGCAGGATTTCATCTCGGGGACTTCATCGGGGAACCAGAATCTGATTGGATCGACGTTTGCGGCGTACTATTTGCTGAAACTGAAACTGGTGACGCTGACGCAGGAGCTGCAGTTTGTGCCGGCCTACAATAATGAGCGCGCGTATTCGGCGCAGGAGACGGACACGTTCGCGTTCCCGGCGTACAAGAATTTCGGACTTTCAGTGGGGACGCTGGACAGTTATCTGAACGATCCGCCGTCGACGGAGCCGCCGACGAGGCGCAATTCGTTCGAGTTCACGATGGGGCTTACGTACGCGTTCAAGTCGAAGTACTGAGTGCGAGCCTGTAGCGCGTAGCCGGTAGCCTGTAGCCGATAACGCTTCAGGCCTGGGCGGCGGGAACCTCTTGCGCGACCGGATGGCCGACAGTCTGCTCGAGGCGGCGCAGCTGGCCGAGGTGATGGCGGATGTGAATGACGTGAAAGCGGCGCCACTGGTCGGCGCGCAGGGGTCCGAGGAGGAAGTGCGGGGCGATGCGCTGAATCCCGAAGCTATGCTTGCAGCGGTCGATGAGGGAGTCCATCTCATCGATTTCCTTGCGCAGCATCTCGAGGAGCTCGGGGCCGGTGGTGGGCGGCCAGTGGAGCTGATCGGGGCGGGCGAAGACCGGGGCGGGAACTCCGTTCGGCATCTGGCCGAAACTGAGCATGATCATTTGTAACAGCCACTGAACGGGGGTGCTGCGCTCGGAGGTGGGCTGGCCGCGGTCGAACCGCTTTTGCATAACGCGGCTGGAACTGCGGCAGGTGAGGACGAGATGTTCGATGAGTTCCTGTGCGGACCAGAGGCGTTCGTCCTGCTGGGGGTGGAGCTGACACCACTCCGCAGACTTGTCGGAGAGTTCGGCGCGGTAAAGGTCGAAGACCTGTTCGAGGACAGCGTGCATTGTGGGGGCCCGAGTGCGGCTGAATTCGGTTGGGGGAACTATATCATCGGCGATTTTTCAGGCGGGCGGTG
>Ga0181520_10001477_pt1 | contig 47528 bp, 42 predicted proteins | sample PEATcosm2014_Bin_29_FD_132451 | JGI IMG/M metagenome (GOLD analysis project Ga0181520, IMG submission 132451) | Peatland microbial communities from MTU Mesocosm Facility, Houghton, MI, USA - PEATcosm2014_Bin02_30_metaG | ecosystem: Environmental > Terrestrial > Soil > Wetlands > Peat | place... | reverse complement strand
TCACGCGGCCGCGGCGGTCCAGCAAAATGTTTTCCGGCTTGATGTCGCGATGGACGATGCCCTGGTCGTGCGCAAATTGCAGCGCGTCGCAAATCTGCGGCACGATGGCCAGCGCCTCGCGCGCGGAAATGCGTCCGGCGTGCAGCAATTGCCGCAAGTTCACACCATCCACGAATTCCATGAAAAAATAAAACAGCCCATCTGCGCGGCCAAAATCGTATATCGTCACAATGCCGGGGTGGTTGAGCTTGGCCAACGCCTTGGCCTCGCGGGCGAAGCGCTCGGCGAACGCCGGGTCATCGCCGATTCCCGGCGGAAGAATTTTCAGCGCGACGATGCGGTCCAGTTCCTTCTGCCGCGCCCGATAAACCGCGCCCATGCCGCCTTTGCCGATGAGTTCGAGAATTTCAAGCTGCGGAAATTTGGGGGCGAGTTCGGCGACGTTTGGCGGCGTAAATTGCGCACTTTCCGACGGCACCACCGTGTCCGCCGCCGCGCCCTGCTTGAACAGGCAGGCCGGGCAAAGCCCCGCCAGGACGCCGGAGGGCAGCGGCGCGCCGCATTGCGGACATTTTTGTTCCATATTCTGTTTTGGTTCGGCTTCATTCATACACCCTCCTACTAAGCGAATTCTAGAGATTGTTACAAAAAAGACGTTGCTTTTTGTGTGTTGCTCAGGGCATTGGCATCAAGTGTAAAGCCGGGGCGGGCGATAACCCGATTTCACGATGACACTTTTCTATCCGATCTTCAACTCGACGATGAAAAGCGTTTCACGATCCGCCCCGTCAAACGCCAGTTGCACCAGCTCGCCGACGATACTGAAATGCCTTTAGTGATAGTCTATCCAGTTGGTCATAACCGTGCAACTGAAGGTCATTTCGGCTGCATTGTAATCCTTATACCATTTCGAGTGGCCGTCGGCGAACATCACGTTCTGGCCTTTGCTGTGAATCTGCCAGACTTCCGTTATGGCTGGAGCCGCCGCGCCGCCGACACAATTCTGCGTGTAGTCATCCTTGTCCGCGTCCAGCGGATCAAAATGCAATGCGCCGCCGCTGATGCCTGCCGTGTCGCCGCCCAAAACAAAGGCCGAAGGAAAGGCAATCGAAGAACTTTTGACCGCCGCATCGCTTCGAGCCGCCACATAGGCGGCATTGCAGCCGTTGAAATAATTGAACGGCCCCTGTTCCGCCACCGGCAGTTGCACATTTCCCGGACACCGATAGACAGTTGTGTTGCCGACGCAGGAAACTATTTGCTGCAGCCAACTGGGCTTTTCCGTAATGGGATCAATGGCATTCCAATAAATGGTGCCCCCGGATTCGGGATAGAATTCATTGTTGTCATCCGCAAACATTCTCATGCCCAGGCCGATCTGATGCAGATTGGAATTGCAACTGATGGTCCACGCGCGTTGTTTGGCTGCCGCCAGCGCCGGCAGCAGCATCGCCGCCAGAATAGCGATGATGGCGATGACCACCAGCAGTTCGATGAGTGTGAAGGCGCTGGCTCTGGGGTTCTGTTCAGGAGATTTCATAGGTCATCTTCACCGGCAAAGGTAGCCGGAAGCGCAAGGCTGATTGTCACGGTTTTGTAAAATCCAGCCTCTTGATTTTTTGCGCTTTACCAGCGCGGACTTCATCAACCTTGGAGCCAAGAATGGAGTCGCCGCTTCCTGCGCCGGTGCCGCGACCCGCATGACGTGTCTTTCTCTGTATCTGCTCAGAAGCCTGGCTGCTTTAACTTGCTTACGCGCCTTTGCCGCGCAATGGCATCAGCCCAAAGTGCAGGGCCAGCCAGACCGGCATGACGAACACGACGATTGTCTCCAGCCGCTCCCATGTCCAAGCCAGACAGTGCGACTGGATAGGAAAAAGCACAATCATGAAATAATTCGCAAATCGCGTGTGGCCGAGGAAACGGCCGTATTTCGGAAAGCGTTTGCGGATGCCGCTCACCAAGGCGACGGCGCCGAGTCCCAGCACGAGCAAGGTTACCAGCAAGTTCACCGGCAGCATGGCGTTCAGATAATGCCGGTTCGCCGCGTGCGGCGCGAAATACGGCCAGAGCCATTGCAGGGCCGCCCAGAGAAAACTGAAGCCCGTCTGGAGCGCGGTGCGGAAATTCGCCTTTGACGCCGTCAGTTCATTGAGCAGCAGGCCGAAATACAACGGCACGATGCCCCACACGAGCGCGACATGCCTGAACGGCGTCACAATCAGTTCAACAAATATAATCCAGTAATGACTCATATGCCAGAAACGAAATCTGGAAGCACAAATTTAGAGGTTTCTTTCATGGTCTCCAATATAAATGCGTCTCGCCGTCACCTTTGCCGTCTCCCCTGCCCGCAAATATCGTCTGGCAGTTCACGCCGACGGATGCGCTGTCAGTCCAGGTTTTCGGAGCGCCGGGGCGCGAGATCCTCACGGAATCACAGACATCGTGGCCTCTAAACAACCTAGTTCTGACTGTTTGATTTGATACCGTCGTCTTTCAACAATGGAAAATTGTCATGGCCGCGCCGGCAGAGCGGCAGCGGCGACGACGCTTTTCGGGCGGACGACAAGATCGCTGGCGAGTCTATTTCTACAATTGGCTCATTGGGGAAATTCATGCTGCCGACTTGGGCGCGATGCGCCCGGCCATTTATCACCGTCGCCATAAACCAAAAGTGTCAACCATGTCGTCAGTCTAAAGTGTCAGCGATGTCCTGACCCCATGCCGCCGGTCGCGCCCCTGCCCCGGCCCAAGCCAACTTGCCGCTTGAAACTTGAAACCTGAAACTTGAAACTGCCGTTATGAACCGCATCGTCCAAAAGTTCGATCAGTTGAAAAAAGCCGGCAAGAAAAGTTTCGTTGTTTACATCGGCGCGGGCGATCCGAACTTGGAAGCCACCCGTCAGCTTGCCCTCGCGTTCGACCGGGCGGGCGTGGACATTTTGGAACTCGGCGTGCCGTTCAGCGATCCGCTGGCCGATGGTTTGGTAAACCAGCTCGCCGCGCAGCGTGGGCTGGAATCCGGCACCACGCCGCCCAAACTGCTGGCCACCATCGCGGCCATCCGCAAAGACTCGCAGCTTCCCATCGTGCTCTACATTTATTTCAACCTGATCCACAAGGTCGGTTTGGAAAAATTCATCGCCCGCGCGGCCAAGGCGGGCGTGGACGGGCTGCTCATCCTCGATTTGCCGCCGGAGGAATCGGACAACTACGAGGCGCTGATGAAATCGGCCGGACTGTGCCATATTTACCTCGTCGCGCCGACCACGCCGGAAGACCGCATGGAACTCATCGTCAAGCGCGGGAGCGGGTTTATTTATTACATTTCCCGCGAAGGCGTCACCGGCATGCAGACAAGCGTCGCGTCGAACCTGGCGTTGCAGGTCGCCAAAATCCGCGCGCACACTGCGTTGCCCGTCGCCGTCGGCTTCGGCATCTCCAATCCGGCGCAGGCCAGGGCCGTCGCGGCGGAGGCGGACGGCTGTGTGGTCGGCAGCGCGGTGGTGAACCAGATTGCCGAACACGGAAAATCGCCGGAACTCGTCGCCAAGGTCGCCACGTTTGTGAAATCGCTGGCTGACGCGGTGAAGACTGTTTGAAGCACGGATGACAGCGTGGATTGTTGAACCGTTCCGGCGCGGAAACGAAGCGACGACCAGGATACAATCAGGCAACGAATAAAGATCATGAGCACAAAAAACAAATCGGACACCAAAGATCGCTTCGTCATCATCATGGCCGGGGGACGCGGCGAGCGGTTCTGGCCGTTGAGCCGCGAGAAAATGCCCAAGCAACTGCTCACGCTGTTCGGCAAACGGTCGTTTCTTCAATCGGCCGTGGATCGCGTGCTCCCGCTGGTGCCGGCAAAAAACATTTTCATCATCACCAACACCGCGCAGATCGCCGAAGTCCGCAAACAACTGCCCAGGCTGCACAAGGACAATGTCGTCGCCGAGCCGGTGGGCCGCGACACGTGCGCCGCCGTGACGCTCGGCGTGGCGCTGGTCGGCGCGCGGAGCACGACGGGCGTGATGGCCGTGCTGCCCGCCGACCATGTCATTCCTGACGAGAAAAAATTCCAGCAGGTTTTGTCGGACGCGCTCGATGTCGCCGCGCAGGGCCAGGCGATTGTGACCATCGGCATCAAGCCGACCGAGCCGGCGACCGGCTACGGCTACATCCACACCGGCGCGGAACTGCCGACGCCGTCCGGCGCGAAAAAGACCAGGACAACTTTTTTCAAGGCCGAGCGCTTTGTGGAAAAGCCGGATTTCGAAAAGGCGCTGGAATACGTCAACAGCGGCCAGTATGGCTGGAACGCCGGGATGTTCGTCTGGAGCTTCATCACCATCACCAACGCGCTGGAGCAGCATCAGCCGGAAATGTTCGCCGCCTGCCAGCGCTGGTTCAAGGTTGCGGCCCAGCCCGCCAAACTCGCCAGAGTGCTGGCGAAGGAATATCCGGCCATCAAAAAAATCTCGATTGATTTTGCGCTGATGGAGAAGGCGCAGAACGTCATTGTGGCCGACGGCGCGTTTGAATGGGACGACCTTGGCGCATGGCCGGCGCTCGCGCGGCACCTCAAGCAGGACGCCGAGGGCAACGCCACCGTGGCGGATTTCATCCAGGTGGACGCCGCGCGGAACATCATCTACGACGCCCGCACGAAAAACCGCACGCCCATCGCCGTGGTCGGCCTGCGCGATGCCATTCTGGTGCAGACGGATGACGCCGTGTTGCTCGCGCACAAAAGCCAGGCGCAAAAAATCAAGGAACTGGTCAAGCGGCTCGCGGCAGATGCGCGGCTGAAGAAATTGGTTTAGCTTTCGCCGTATTGGAAATGCCTGCGGCCCGGTTTTCGGCATGAAGAAAGACCGCCCGCTGAAATTTCTTTGACCTGACCATTGAAATAACAGTGTCACCGCCTGCCGTCATACCAGATAAAGGCGGCCTCGCGGCTGGTCAGCGTCCGGCGCTGATTGAAGATGGCCCGTGCAAAGAACCCCAGATGTTCACGGGCCGTGTAAAGCTTCATCTTGCGTGCCGAAGTTCTGATCGGATGCCGGTGCAGGATGACGATTCCCCTGCCCGTCTCGCGCGCAAGCTTTTTCAGCCGCCGGCTCAGGTCTATTTCCTCCGCCGCAAACAGTTCGCGGCTGAAACCGCCGACCTGCCGGAACGCCGCTGCTTCGACGAAAATAAACGAGCCGGCCATGAGCCGGCAGCAGCGGCTGGCATAATTCCAAAGCCGGGTGATGAGGCCGGCGACGAACAGTTTTTCATCCAGCCGGATGGTCACGCCGCCCGCGAGACACCGGCCGGAACGGATTTGCTCCGCCACCTCGGCGAACAGTTTATCGCCGGGATGTGAATCGGCGTCCACAAAAATCAGCCAGTCGCCGGCGGCCGCCGCCGCGCCGGCATTCCGCGCGCGGGCGATCTGGTTGACTGGCTCGAACACGACTTTGGCCCCGGCGGTGCGGGCGATGTCGGCGGTGTGGTCGGTGGAATTATTGTCGCAGACGACGAGTTCAAATCCCCAGCCCAGCCGGTCGAAGGCGGCGGTGGCGGCCTTGATCTCGGCCAGCGATGCGCCCAGCAGCTTTTCCTCATTGAACGCCGGCACGATGATGGAGATTTGCACGCGGCCAACTTAACGGTTGTTCCCGGCTTTGCAACCGGGACCGTCATTTTCGACGTGCATTTTTTGCGGGATGATTTTTAATGACGGCATGACCATTTGGATCTTTGCGGTTCTTTTAATGGCGGCGGTTTCACTGGCCGGCTGGCGGCAGGGCGCGATCCGGGCGGCGTTCGCGTTTGTCGGCATCATCTTCGCCGCGCTGCTGGCGGCGCCGCTCGGCCGGCTTTTGCATCCGCTCCTGCCGCATCTTGGCGCCACCAACCCGGTCACGGCTTGGGCGCTGGCCCCGGTGGCCGGTTTTATTGTGGCGTCCATTCCGTTGAAAGTCGTGGCGCACACGGTGCATCAAAAGGTGGAGCATTTTTACAAATACAATGCGGGCGACCTGCGGCTGGCCTTGTGGACGCGGCTGAATTCACGGCTGGGCATCTGCATCGGCCTGATGAACGGCGCGGCCTATTTCGTCCTCGTCAGTTTTTTTATTTTCAACCTGACTTACTGGACCACCCAGGCGGCCAGGGGCAGCCAGCCGTTGCTGATCCGGCTGGTCAACACGCTGGGGGAAGATCTGCAATCTACAGGCTTCACCACCACGGCGAGCGCCGTCGGCTCGCTGCCGCCGACGTTTTACGAGCTGGCAGATTTGTCCGGCCTGCTGATGCAGAATCCGCAGTTGGGCGCGCGGCTGGCGAATTATCCCGGTCTGACCTCGGTGTGGGAGCGTGACGACATGCAACCGCTGGTGCACGATCCAACGCTGAAAAACGCGCTGGTTGCCGGCACCTCGCCCGGAGAAATCCTGGACGTGCCGCCGGTCCAGGCTTTGCTGGCGAACAAGGAGCTTTCAAAACAGCTTGGCGGAATTTTGACGACGAATCTTGATGATCTCACAGCCTATCTCAAAACCGGGAAGTCGGCGAAATATGACGGCGAAAAGATTTTGGGCAGATGGCAGTTTAACCCCGGCGTGACGGTGGCCTGGCTGCGCCAGGAGCAGCCCAAAATCCAGGCCAGCGAGATGCGCGCCCTGCGGGCCTTGTGGACCCAGGCTTATGCGCAGACCAGCCTGCTGCTGACCGGGGACCACCAGCTTTTCATCAAGAACCTGCCCAAGTTCCAGACGCAGACGCAACCGGACCAGCCGGCGTTTCAACCGGAAAACTGGAAGGGCGACTGGAGCCTGGACGGCACGAATTACACGCTGCATGTCTCCCTCAATGGCGAAGACAAATTCATGAACGGCACAACCGACGGCCTGCGGCTCACAATCAAGGACGGCAGGAACCTCCTGATTTTCGACCACGCGAATTGAGGCTGGATTTGGGACGGCAGTTCGTTTTTTGGACACGGCAGGCGGCGGCATAATGTGGGTTTTGCTGAATTTCCGCATCCGGCCTGATATTTGCTTCAATTGCGGCATGAAAATAAAATTTGCCGCCGCCATGGTCGTCTTGCTGGCCGGATTGCTTGTGACCGGCTGCCATAAAAACGCTCCGCTGCAAAAAGCCTCGCCCCCCGGTATTTCCGCAAACGCCGCCAGCGGCACCGCCCAGACCAATGCCGTTTCGCGCGACCTGGGCGCAGTGACGCTGACCAATCATTTTGAAACCTGCGTGCGGCTCGGTGCGGGCAAAGACTGCGTTCTTACCCCCAGAATGATTGACAGCCGCAATGTGCAAATCACGGTGGCGGTCGAATCCAAGACCGCCGCAGGCAAAACCCACGACCTGTCGGTCACGCAGGTTGTCACGCGTGCGGGCAGGCAGTTTGAGGTGGCGGTCGGAGATTTCAGCCTGAGTCTGACCCCGAACATCATTCCGGAATAAAAGGAAAATTTTCAGTGAGCCGCCAGCAGCAGCCGGGCGATTTCTGCCAGCAGCACCACAAACACGCCGCAGGCAGCGACGCCACAGCAGTCCCGGCGCGCAAGCTCTTTTTCGCTGGCCACATGAAGATTGGTGATCAGGTGGCAGAACCGGCTGCGTTTTTCGGGCGCATAATTCATAATGCATTTTCGAGCAGCAGCGGGCGTGCCAACCTTAAACCAAATAATACGGAGGGATCACTTTGTCCGCCTTATGCTTCGTCGTGAGCACCAGGTCAGAATTTGCGCCATCCACAAGTTCATAATGCCGCGATGCATCCGCCAATGTCCTTCCGCCGGCCATGTGCCGCTTGATGACGGAGGCTTTTGCCCGCTCTTTGTCTGAATCAATAAAAAGGGAAAAATCCAAAAGCGGACCGATCGCCTCCCAGCCCGCTTGGTCATAGAGAAGCCAAAGACCTTCGACAATCAGCAGGGTTTCCTTGACCGTCACAACAATGCCATTCTTCACTGGATCGTGCAATTTGCGTGAGTAGATCGGAAATGAGACGCTTTCGCCCGTAGAAAAGGCCTGGATGTCCTGCGCCAGCGCGTTGACATCGTAGGTGTCAAACCGCCCCTTGACTTTCTTCAGCGGCTTGCCCTCGGAAAGGCGCGAAAGCAGCCATTGGTTCGGATAGTGATAAGCGTCTATGGTGATGGATTCCAAGGCGAAAGGGAGACCTGCCTGTTTTGCAATTTCCTTGAACAGCATGGCGGCCACCGATTTGCCGGCGCCTGTCGGGCCGGCGATCCCGATGACCACGCGGGGTTTGTTTTTTGCCCGGTAAATCCCGACCAGTTTACAAAAGAGATTCAAATAAAAATCCTTCTGCCTCTTGGAGAACGCGGAAAGATCAATTGTCTGTTCTGTGACCAGCAAGGTCGCCGGAAACGTGATTTCTGGAAGCTGCATGTAAACCTTCCTGCCACCGTTCGCTGCAAAAAAACCGACTCTACTTGCTGATGCCGCGTTCGCTGGCGCGGATGAACTGGACCAGGTGCTTGATTTCCGGCAGCGCGGGCAGTTCGCCTTCAATTTTCACCAGCGCGTTGGTGATTGTCAGGCCTTCGCGAAAAAGCATCTTGTAGGCCTGTTTCAGCGCGCTCTGCGCTGCGGCGGTGACACCGTGGCGCTCCAGGCCGATCTTGTTGATGGTGCGGGTTTCGCCGGGATTGCCGTCCACAATCATGAACGGCGGCACGTCCTGCACGATCTTTGAGCAGCCGCCGATCATCGAGAGCCGGCCGATGCGGCAGAATTGATGCACCGCCACATAGCCCGCAAACACCGCTTCATCCTCCACCACGCAATGCCCCGCCAGCCCCGCGAAGCCGGACATGATGATGTGGCTGCCGAGGATGCAGTCGTGTGCGACATGCGCGTGAATGATGAACAAATTGTGCGAGCCGACGACGGTGGCTTCGCCATCCTTCGTCGCGCAATGGACGGTGACGCCCTCGCGGAAGACGTTGTGGTCGCCGATCTCCAGACGCGGATTGCCGCCCTGATATTTCAAGTCCTGCGTCTTCATGCCGATGGCGGCAAAGGGGAAAATTTCATTCCCCTGCCCCAGCCGCGTGTGGCCGTCAATGACCACATGCGAGTGTAACCGGCAATTTTCACCGAGCGTGACATGTTCGCCGATGACGCAGTAAGGCCCAATGTCGCAGCCGGCGCCAATCTGCGCCTGGGGATGAACTATGGCGGTGGGATGAATCATGAAAATGTCCGGTCGCGATTGGCGTCACGCATCACGCAGCATGAAAGTGACTTCGGCTTCGCTGACAATTTCTCCGTCCACTTTGCAAACGCCCCTGGCCTTGCCGATTTTGCCGCGCGCCTTGAGCAGTTCAATTTCGATGACCAGCACGTCGCCCGGCACCACCGGCCTGCGCCATTTCACCTTGTCGGCGGCCATGAAATACGCCACCTGGTTCGCCGCCTTGATGATCTTGAGCAGCAGCACGCCGGCCACCTGTGCCATCGCCTCAAGCTGCAATACGCCCGGCATGATCGGATGGCCGGGAAAATGGCCTTGAAAATGCGGCTCGTTCATCGTCACATTCTTGCTGCCGACAATCTTCATGCCGTCAATTTTTAAAATCCGGTCCACCAGCAGAAACGGCGGGCGGTGCGGCAGCAACTTCATCAATTCCTCGATGCCCATCGCGCCTTCGGCGGCGGGCGGCGGCTCCGGCGCGTTTTTTGCCGGCGGCGGCGGTGAGAAGGTTTGCACCGCGCGGATCGGCTGGTTGATCTGCCCGATGATTTTCCGCACCAGTTCGACGTTGCCCGCGTGGCCGGGACGCACCGCGATGACATGGCCGCGGATCGGCTTGCCCAGCAGCGACAGGTCGCCGACGATGTCCAGCATCTTGTGCCGGACGAATTCCTCGGGATAACGCAGCGGCTCGGTCGTCAGCACCGCGTCGTCACGGATGATCACGGCGTTCTCCAGGCTGCCGCCCTTGATGAGTCCGTTCCTGATGAGAAACTCAATCTCCTCGAAGAAACAAAACGTCCGCGCGTGCGCCAGCTCCTTTTCCCACGTCTGCGGCGTGACTTCCGTGGAATAAAACTGCGTGAACCGGCCCTGCTTGTCCGCGCTGGTGCAGGTGATCTTGAAATTCTCGTCCGGGAACAGCGTCATCGTCGTCTCGCCGAGCTGCAGTTCAATCGGCTCCGTCGGCGTGAAAAATTCCCGCTTCTCCGGCAACGCCGCGATGCCCGCCGCCTGGATGATCTTGCAGAACTCGCGCGAACTGCCGTCCGCAATTGGCGGCTCGTTCGCGTCCAGCTCGATCACCGCGTTGTCAATGCCGTAGCCCGCCAGCGCGGCGAGGACGTGCTCGATCGTGTGGACTTTGACATTCCCCTTCGCCAGCGTCGTCGAGCGGTTCGTCTCGGAAATGTTTTCCACGCGCGCCTCGATCTCCGGCTTGCCGTCCAGATCCACGCGGCGGAACCGGACGCCGCTGTTCGCCGGCGCGGGCAGAATCGTCATGTTGACCCGGTTGCCGCTGTGCAGGCCGATGCCGGAAAAACTGGCGGAACGGCTGAGAGTTTGCTGATTGAGCACAGCCAGATTAGACAAAACACCGGCGCGATTGGCAAGCGAACATCCGCCCGGCAGCGTGTTCGCCGGCGTGGCTCAATGGCTACGTCCAGGCGGCCAGCGCGTCCGTTGATTTTTATGCCTGCGCCTCGGCGCCATTATTCCGTGCAGGCTGTCCGCCAGCCGGTGCAGCCGGTTTTTCGACTTGTGCAGAGCTTCCGCAGTCCTGTGCGGCCTTTCCGCCGACTTGTGCAGGGTGTTTTTCGGTCTGTGCAGGGCTTCCGTCGAGTTGTGCATCCTGTCCGCCGACCTGTGCAGGCGAACCGGCCGCCGGTGCATACGGTTTTCGGACTTGTGCCAGCCATCCGCCATTTTGTGCCTCATTATCAGGTGATTATGACGATGCCGCCGCCTGATGGCAGGATCGGCTGCAACACATTTTCAGCTCCGCCGCCCGTTGCCCGCCGGCGTTTTTCCCAGCTGTCAGCTCCCGGCTTCTAATTTTTACTGCTGCGGCACGGGAAACTTCGCCGCCATCGCGCTCTGGATCTGCGCCCACGGCAGACAGTTGATGCCTTTGGTGCCCGCCGCCACGCCGGTGGCGTAGGCCGTCGCCGGCGAGGTGCCTTGCACGACATAAGCCTGGTTGCCAAGATAGACCACGCTTGAGCCGGGCAACGCCATCTCCACAAAGCTGCCAAAGTTCGCATACGCAGCGAGCTGTCCCGGCGCGCCGAGTGCGGTCACGGCGTTGACGCCGGGAATCGCCGCCGGATAGGTCGGCGTGCTGACCGGCTGATTACCCGCCGCCGCAAAAACCACGACGCCCTTGGCGAGCGCCTGTTGTATGATGTTGTCCAAAATCGCACTGTCGGTCGTGCCGCCCAAGCTCATGTTCAAAACCGTCGCGCCGCCGTCTACCGCCGCCTGCACGCCTAGCGCAACATTCCAGCTCGTCGTCGTCTCACTCGCGCCATAAACATCCACCGGCAATATCCTGACGGAACTGCTGCTGCCTTGTTGCGAGACGGCGCGCAAAATCGTCTCGGCCATCGCCGTTCCATGGGTGGGAGCAGCGCTGGCGGAAACTTGCTGCGGCGCGAACAGCGCAACTGGATTGCCAATTGATTGCGCCTGGGTGGAGCCTGATATGCTCGCGGCATCACCCACGGAAATTGGCTTCAACACAAACGGGTCAAGCTGGCTGCCAAGAGATTGAATCCCGGTGTCAATTAGTCCAACGACCGGATTGCAGGGATCGCTCGTCGAGTTCGGGTCCAACGTGAGCGCCACCGGCCCGGCTGGCGCGTTGGCGATGGGTTGCGGCGTTACGGGCGGATCGTAAATATAATTGTAATCCACCGCCGCCACGTCGGGATTGGTTTTCAGGCTGCCGAGCGCGGCATCGGTCGCGGCGGCATCGGGAAATTGCAGCCGGTAAATCCCCAGCTTGTCGTCGCGGCCGACCACTTTTGCGCCTAGCACCCTGGCAATGGCGTCAATGTTCGCACCGGGCTTAAGTTTCACGAGCAGTTCATTGGCGACGTGCCGCATCGGCACCGTCTTGGCCGTAGCCGCCACGCGCCGCGTCGCGTTGCGCATCACGGTGGCGAAAACGTAAAGCTGCTGCGGACCGTTCGTCTCAGGCACCAGCGCGTAATTCAAGCTTCCCAGCAATTTCCGCAGCGCCTCGCCCGCCGGCAAATCGTGGAACTTGACCGAGGCGTTCTGGCTGATGCCCGGCTCCACAAAAATATGCCAGCCGGTCTGGTGCGCGATGTCCTCCAACAACGGCCAGAGCGCTTCGCTGTGAATGTCGGCGCTGACGCGGTCACGGCCGGCCGGCCAGACGAGGGAGTTGGTTTCCGACGCCGGCGCAAATGCAGCCCCGCACACCATCAGCGCGAGCAGCAGCAAAATTTTGATCCGAAGCATGTTCAATTGATGGTTTGATGGCCCGCCGGCGTAAGTGTTCAGACAATTATTTTTTCAGGACGGATTTCACCCACTCCTGGTTGTCGAGATACCAGCGAATGGTCTCGCGGATGCCGTCTTCAAACTTGTGCGCGGGCATCCAGCCAAGCTCGCGCTGAATCTTTGCCGCGTCAATCGCGTAACGGCGGTCGTGGCCGGGCCGGTCGGTGACAAACGTGATGAGCTGGCGCGAATGGCCGCCAGGCTGCGGCGCGAATTCGTCAATCGTGTCGCAGATCAACTGCACGATGTGCAGGTTGGCCCATTCGTTGTGGCCGCCGATGTTGTAAGTCTCGCCCAGCCTGCCTTTTTGCAACACCGTCCACAGCGCCTCGGCATGATCGCGGACGTAAAGCCAGTCGCGCACGTTCATGCCGTCGCCATAAACGGGAACTTTTTTGCGCGCCAGCACGCTCTGGATGACGACGGGAATCAGCTTTTCAGGAAATTGAAACGGGCCGTAGTTGTTCGAGCAGTTTGTGATGACCGTCGGCAGGCCGTAAGTGTGGTGATAGGCGCGGACGAGAAAATCCGAAGACGCCTTGCTTGATGAATACGGCGAGTTCGGCGCATAAGGCGTCGTCTCGGTGAAAAATCCGGTCGCGCCGAGCGAGCCGTAAACTTCATCGGTCGAGACGTGATGAAACTTTTTTCCGTCAAACTTCCCGTTCCAGAAGCCACGGCAGGCTTCGAGCAGGTTGAAGGTGCCGACGATGTTGGTCGTGATGAAATCGCCCGGCCCGGTGATGGACCGGTCCACATGCGATTCCGCCGCGAGGTGCATGACGTGCGTGATGGCGTGCTTTTCCACGATGCGCAGCGTCGCCGCCTTGTCGCGCAAATCCACTTTCTCGAAAACGTATTTCGGATGCCGGGAAACTTTCTCCAGGTTTTCCAGCCGCCCGGCGTAGGTCAGACAGTCGAGATTGACGAGCTTCGTGATGCGCGCATCGTCAATGACGTGGTGAATCAGGTTCGAGCCGATAAAACCCGCGCCGCCGGTGATCAAAAGGTTCATTTGGAAATTGAAGCGTAAGAGTTATTCCGGTTTCCAGTTCTTCAGCGAATCTTCCAGGGCTTCCTCGACACCGCGGATTTTCACGCCCGCCGCCAGCAGCTTGGAAACGTCCAGCACGCAGTTCGAGCGCGGCGTCTTGGCCGCGACCTGGTAAAACTCCTCGTCGTTCGCCCAGAACTCAAATTTTCTCGCCGGTTTGAGATGTTTTTCAATCAGCTTCACGACGTGACGGGTGGTGACGCAGCCGGGATTCGTGACGTTGTAGGTGCCGAATGGCGCGCGCAACTCCCAGGTGTCGAGGCACGCCTTCACAAAGTCAGCACGGTGCGAAATGGAGTTCACGTTGTCATAGACCTTCGCGTAACGCTGCACCTTGCTCAAATAATTGCGCGCGCCGTCCGCCTCGTCGAATGGAATCCGCAGCCGCCAGACGTAGCTCTGGCCGATGCCGGCGATGGCCTCCTCGCCGAGCGCCTTGCTGCCGCTGTAAAAACTGCACGGGCCGTCGCGGAAGGAGAAGTTCGGCGTGTCCGTCTCGGTGAAGCCGATAATGGCGGCGGACCTGGCTTCCGCCAGCGCGTGCAGTTCCGGCCGGGTCATGTCCTTCTCGACGCGCACGCTGCCGTTCGCGGAGATTTTTGCGCCGCTGAAAATGCAGCCGGACGAGATGTGCCCCCACGGGATGTCCGCCGCCGCACAGGCATGGGCGATGGTCTGCGGCAGCAGCGTGTTGCCGGCCAGCGTGCCGGCCTTGTCCAGCTCGCAGGCGTCCACGTTCGGCTTGCCGGTGAACCCGGCGGCGTTGATGACGAACGCTGGCTGCTTCGCCTTGAGAAAAGCCAGCAGCAAATCGAACCGTGCATAATCAACCTGGCTGCGCGCGAGCGGCAGAAATGCCGTTTTGCGCCGCTGGAGTTCCTTGGCGAACGCCCCGCCGATGTAGCCCGATGCGCCGAGAAGTAAAATCATAATTATTTTTGCAGCCGTTTCGCCTCCGCCACCACTTCGTTTTCCAGATAGGCGCGGTATTCGCAGTTGGGCATGGCATTGACAATTTGTTCAAGCTGGGCCAGCGAGACGAAGCCATGCCGGAACGCCGCCTCTTCGGGGCAGCCAATCTTGATGCCGGCGCGCTTCTCAATCGTCTGCACATAGGCGCTCGCCTCGTGCAGGCTGCTGCTCGTGCCGGCGTCCAGCCACGCGAACCCGCGCGCCAGCCGCTGCACATGCAGCGCGCCGCGCTTGAGATACTCCACGTTCACGGCGGTGATCTCCAGCTCGCCGCGCGCCGACGGCTGCAAATTTTTCGCGATGTCCACGACCTGGTTGTCGCAGAGGTAAAGTCCCGGCACGGCGTAGTTGCTCTTCGGCTGCCGGGGCTTCTCCTCAATGGAAACCGCCTTGCCGTCCGCATTGAATTCCACCGCGCCGTAGCGTTCCGGGTCGTTGACATGATAGCCGTAGATCGTCTCGCCGCTTTTGAATTCCGCGAACGCGCGGTAGAACGAATTGCCGCCGTAAAAAATGTTGTCACCGAGAATCAGCGTCACGTTGTCCCTGCCGATGAAGCTCTCCGCGATGAGAAACGCCTGCGCGATGCCCGCCGGCCTGGCCTGCTCGCGATACTCGATGGTCACGCCAAACCGGCTGCCGTCGCCGAGCAACTGCCGGAAGCGCGGCAGGTCGTGCGGCGTGGAAACCAGGCACAGTTCGCGGATGCCGCCCTCGATGAGCGTCGTGAGCGGATAATAAACCATCGGCTTGTCAAACACCGGCTGGAGCTGTTTGCTCGCCACCAGCGTGAGCGGATACAGCCGCGAGCCGGCGCCGCCGGCAAGGATGATGCCTTTCATGCGGCGTGAAGGCTAAATTCCCCCGGCGCAAAAGGAAAGCAGAAGTTTGTCCGCATCGTTTTGGAGGCACGGACTGACGGCAACGTATTGACGCCGGCCGGCGGCCGGCGCAAACTGCGCGGGTATGTCCCTTGCATCAGCAGGTTTTGCCGCATGGGCCTGCGATCCGCAGCGCACCCTCGAAGAACGCTTCGGTGCCGAACTGCTCATCGAAATCACCCGCGGCCTCTGGTGCCAGAAGCACGGTGTCAAGCACGAGGTCAACTACCAGGCCGAGCAGCTGCGCAAGAAGGAACGCTCGCTCGACCCCACGCATGAACCGCGCTACACCGGCGAGGCCGCCGCGCAGGCCGAGGAAGTCCTGCCCGGATTGAAGCAGTTGAATTTCGGCTGGTGTGACGACCGGCCGTTGCGCGATCTTTCCTTTCTCCGCTTCTGTCCGCCGCTGAACAGCCTCGAACTCCGCAACACCGAAATCCGCGACTGGTCGCCCCTGCTTTGTCAGACTTCCCTCACCATATTCCACCTCTGGAGCGACCTGGTCGCGCGCGATCTGCGCGTCCTCGGCCGGCTTGCCAAACTGCAGGACATCCACATGTTCCTCGGCGCGCCCTGGCCCGACCTGACGGGATTGGAAAACCTGGCCGAACTCCGGGAATTCAACTTCCACGGCAACATCCTCGCCCTGCAGGGCATCCCCTGCCTGCCCAACGTCCGCGTCGCCGACATTGAGCACGGCTATGGTTACAATCTGCCTTTGCGCAATCTCGCCGACCTCCCGGCCATGCCCGAACTCCGCCGCCTCAAGCTGATCAACACCGCCGAATTCGACGGCATCCAACGCTTCACCAAGCTGCTCAACCTCGAAATCTACGGCTACTTCACCGATCTCGCCCCGCTGGCGCGGCTCAAGGACCTGACCCATCTCATTTTAAGCGGCGGCGACTATCCCACCCTCGCCCCGCTGGCCACCCTGCCGCAGCTCCGCCGGCTGATTGTGCGTCTCGAAATCCCGCCCGACTTCACCCCGCTGGCCGACGCGCCCCGGCTTCACGAAATCGGCACCGAGGCCACCCATATCGTCCCGCCGGAACTCGCCTCCCTCAACGCCATGTTCAATCCGTGGAGCGAGGAGTTCGCCGCCGCCGTCCCGCGCCCGCTTGCGCCCTTGAAGCTCTTCCTGCGCGACCCCAATTCCAATGTGAGGGGCGACAACGGCGGCGTTCCCCGCGACTGGGGCGACGACAAGGAAATGGACCAGTCCGAAGCCCGCTGGTTCGCCCGCGAAATCAACCGCCGTCTCACCGCCCTCCTCGGCCCGGGCTGGGGTCAGGTCGAGGAATACGGCCTCATCGCCGGCTACGAACAGGTTGCCATCGGCCGGCCGCAGGATTTTGACCATGTCCCCGCCGTCGTCCAATGCCTCCGCGAACTTATCGCCTCCGCCCGCCATCCCTGGGAATTTCTCTTCATGGTGGACAGCGACAAATGGTATGAGCGCAACATGGAAGACATCTATTCCGACGAAGGCGAGGAGTTTGACGCCGAGCGCCAGCGCGAAGAATGGGAGGATGAACGGCGGCAGGAACGCGAGCGCCGGGAATTCCTCGAACGCAAATACCGTCACCGCCTGCAGCAGGAACTCGGCACCCCCGCCGCGCCGCTGCCGCCCGCGCCGCCGCCCGCCGCCGCCACTGACGAGGAAGACACCATCGCCGCCGGCCAGGATGAGCCGCCCGCGCCGCCCGAATACGACCTCGGCACCAGCATCAGCCTCTACTGCACCCTCACGGAGAAGGCCGTTTATGTCCACGCCGCCAACCGCGCCCTCGCCGAGATGCTGCTGGAGATCAAGGCCGAGAACTGAAACCCCCGTGACGCAATAACTTTTATGCCCGCCACCCCTGAACCTGATGAAAAAATGCCCGTCCGCCGTGAACTCGGCGAGGCCATGATGGAATTCAAGCAATTCTTCACCAGCATCCGGATGGACGACATGGATGACGTGATGCGGCAGGCCGCCACCGAGAAATACCGGCAGGCCGTCATGCACGCGGCCGAACAGGGCGTGGAAAGCTCCCTGACCTGGCACACGCTCGGCATCTGGCTCGAAGAGGGCAAGGACCGCATCGGCGCGTTTTCCCGCGCGCTCGAATGCATGCGCCGCGAAAAGACCCTGCCGCCGCCGCTGGGCGTCACCGACCCGTGGGTGACCACCCACACCGAGGCGGAATGTCTCTACGAGATCGGCCGCGTCCACTTCCACGAAGGCGCGCCCGACGCCGCGCGCCAGTTTCTCGAACAAGCCCTGCCCCTGGCGCAAAAGGCCGAGCTGCTGCGCGTCCCCGGCAAGCAGATTGAGGACGGCCTGGAAGGCAGAATCGCCGCGCTGCTGCTGCAGTTGTGAAGCCGGACTTTGAATCAACACATGCAGTTCCTCCTTTCCGTCATCGGCCGCGTTTGAACGGACCCGCCCCGGACCGGTTTCGTATTGGCGCCGCGCCGTGACGGGCTGGCGGCGGGCCGTTGCGTGTTGGCGGGCGGCGGTGACGCATGGTCGGCGGACGGTTTCATGTTGGCGGTGGATGGTTTCGTATTGATGACGGGCCGTGACGTATTGACGGCAGGCGGTGACGGGCTGGCGGGCGGGCGTGACGGGTTGACGGCGGATGGTTTCGTATTGTCGGGCGTCCGTTTTGGCCTGGCGAACGTCCGTTTCGGTGATTTTGGTGGTTTTGGGGCCGTTTTGCCGGCGGCGGGGGATGTCTGGGGTCGGGGCCGGGCCGTCACTTTTTGGATGGATTATACATATCATTAGACAAGTTCATGTTTTCTAAAAAAATCTTCCGTTTGCCTGTTGACTAAATGCGTTTTTCGGGTCTTAGATTGTGCCGTTCCCAAAAAACACCCTCAATCAAAGGAAACACATGATAACCGCGAAAAGTGAATTCTTCGTCCAGCGCGCGACCAAGACGGTCAGCGTCGCCAAACAGCTCGCCGTGAAATGGACCTGGCAGGAACAGACCCCGGACGAGATGCAAACCCAGTTGGAGGCGGTCACCGGCAACAGCACCCTCACCCCGCCGGTGGCCGGGCAGATGGAAATTGAGAGCCAGGCCGAGCGCACGCGGCTGAACACGCACGGCCTCTGGCTGGCGGGGTTGAAAAATCTGCACCAGCTCACCGTCCAGGGCCTGAACATGGCCAAAACGAAGTTCCGCAGTGACGCCGCCAGCCTCGCGGTGCTGCACGGGCTGAACGCGGCGGGCCATTCGCCGGAAAAAATCCTCGCCGAGGCGCTCGCCTGGGAGTCCGCCTGGGGGAAAATTGCGCCGACCTGGAGCCCCACCCCGGCCAACACGCTGGCGGCGTTCAAACCGCTCCGCCAGCAGTGCGCGGAGGATCTGCAGACGGCGTTCGCCGACGCGGATTCGGTCCACCGCGAGGCGTCCGCCACGCTGGAGCAGATGTGCGCCGGCCTGGAAGCCACGAACGTGGCGTGGTATGCCAGCGCCACGATGGTTTTCCCCGCCGGCACGCCGGAAGGCGACCTGATCCGCACCGGCATCCCCACCACTTACACGCCGCCGCCGCCCAAGCCGTCACCCTCCCCGGCCCCGGCGGCGGCCCCGGCCAAAACCCCGTAGCGGCGCTCCGGCAGAACGCCGCAAACATCATCAAACATCAACCTTATCTGGCGGCCTGCTGCGGGAGGCCGCCGCGACAACCTGGCAAATTTTATGTGGGAACCGAATGACGAACTGGACCGGGCCTTTGCGAACGCGCACCACAGCCTGGAGGAGACGGTGGAGTTCTTCCGGCTGCTGCGCGAGTCCAACGTGACATTCATCGCGCCCTATCATCCGGAAATCGAGGGCGAAAACAGGGTCGGGAGCGACGGCAAGCTGATTCTCACGGTCTGGCGGATCGGCGCGGAGGAGGTGATCCCGATTTTCACCACGCCGGAACGTCTGGACGAGGCGATGCAGGGCCGGGGCAGGCCGGGCGAGCTTTATGCGGCCGGCCAGATGGCCGGCAAGGAGCTGTTCCGGGCGTTCTGTCCGCCGCACAACAAGTTTCGCGTGGCCATCAATCCCGGCTGCATGTGCGGCACGCACTTTTTGGACCCGGAACGCATCCAGGGCATCGTGGACGGTTCGGCGCTGAAGCTGCCCTCGCCGGGGGAACTGGCGATGGGCGGGCTGGTCATCTCGCTGCCGGAGCGCCTGCCGGAGCGTTTGCAGGGGCCGTTGGCGAAATTTCTCGGCGGCATTCCCGAAGTGCAGGCGGCGTGGCTGTTCTGGGAGGAGAAACCGAAGCCGCCGTTTGAACAGGTCTATGTCCTCGGCCTGGCAATGGCGGGCGGCGACACGGCGGAGCTTCTAAAAGAAGCGGCCCTGGCCATCGCGAGCCTCTGCCCGCCGGAATGGAGCTCGCGCGCGATGATCATGGACCCGAAAGACCCCGGCTTCACCGAGATCATGCGCTGCCCGCCGTTCCACCGGACGGCGGATTTTGAGCCGCCCCCGAAAACAGCGTAGCGGCGCCCCGGCCGGGCGCCGCCACTGGCGTTCTTCACATTTGGAATTCCGATTGGTCCCGGAAGCTGCTAGACCGAAGCGGTCGCAGCGCCGCCGGCGGTGGTTTTCTGGTTGAACACCAGCTTGTCCTTGTCGGCGGTGACTTTGATCAGCTCGCCTTCGTGCAGCACGCCCTTGAGAATTTCCTCGGCCAGCGGGTCCTCGAAGAAACGCTCGACGGCCCGGCGCATCGGCCGCGCGCCATACTGCGGGTCGTAGCCCTTCTCCACGAGAAATTCCTTCGTCTTTTCGTCGAGTTCCAGCTTCAGATTCTTCTTCCGCAGCCGTTCCAGGACCTTTTCCACCTCTAGGCCGAGAATCTGGATGAGATCGGGCTTGGTGAAGGAGCGGAACACGATCAGATCGTCGAGCCGGTTCAAAAATTCGGGGCGGAACATCTTCTTGGCCTCCTCCAACACCCGTTCGCGGGCCTTTTCGTAGCTGCTCTCGTTGGTGATGGGCGCAAAACCGAGCGTGGATGATTTTCGGATGGTGTCCGAGCCGACGTTCGTGGTCATCAGGGTGATCGTGTTGCGGAAATTCACGGCGCGGCCCACGCTGTCGGTCAGCTTCCCTTCCTCCAGGATTTGCAGCAGCATGTTCCACACGTCGGGATGGGCCTTTTCGATTTCGTCGAACAGGACGACGGAATACGGATTGCGCCGCACTTTTTCCGTGAGCTGGCCGCCCTCCTCGTAGCCGACATAACCGGGCGGCGAACCGACGAGGCGGGAGACGTTGAACTTCTCCATGTATTCGCTCATGTCGAGCTGGATGAGCGACTTGGCGTCGCCAAACATCTGCTCGGCGAGCGTCTTGGCCAGCAGCGTCTTGCCGACGCCCGTCGGGCCGAGCAGCAGGAACGTGCCGATGGGCCGGCGCGGGTCTTTCAGGTCCGCGCGCGAGCGCTTCAGCGCCTTGCACAGCGCGGACACCGCCTCGCGCTGGCCGACGACGACTTTTTCCATCTCGGTCTCGACCGTGAGCAGCCGCTGCATCTCCCCCTGCCCCATCCGTTGCAGCGGAATGCCGGTCCATTTGGAAACGACGTGCAAAATCTCCTCCTCGCCGACGACGACGCGCTTCTCATCCCCTTTCGCGCGCCATTCCTTGAGCAAGGTGTCCAGTTTTTCCTTCGCCTTCTTCTCCTGGTCGCGCATCTGGGCCGCACCCTCGAAATCCTGGTTCTTGATGGCTTTTTCCTTCTTGCCCTTGATCTCCTCGATCTCGGCTTCCATCACCTTGACTTCGGGCGGACGCGTCATCGTGGTGATGCGGGCGCGCGAGCCGGCCTCGTCCAGCACGTCAATGGCCTTGTCCGGCAAAAAACGGTCGGTGATGTAGCGGTCGGACAGCTTCACGGAAGCCACCACGGCGTCATCGGTGAACTCGGCCTTGTGATGCTCCTCGTATTTGTGGCGGAGGCCCTTCAAAATCTCAATCGCGTCCTCAATCGAGGGCGCCTCGACCTTCACCGACTGGAAGCGGCGTTCCAGCGCGGCGTCCTTCTCGATATACTTGCGATATTCGTTCAACGTCGTGGCGCCGACGCACTGCATTTCGCCGCGTGACAGCGCGGGCTTGATGATATTGCTCGCGTCCATCGTGCCCTCGGCGCTGCCCGCGCCGACAATCGTGTGCAACTCGTCAATAAAGAGGATGATGTTCTTGGCGCGGCGGATTTCGTCCATGACCGCCTTGATGCGCTCCTCGAACTGGCCGCGATACTTCGTGCCCGCGACCATCAACGCGAGGTCGAGCGTGATGACGCGCTTGTTCAGCAAAAGCTCCGGCACGTTGCCCGCCGCGATTTCCTGCGCGAGCCCCTCGACAATGGCCGTCTTGCCCACGCCCGCCTCACCGAGCAGGACGGGATTGTTCTTTGTGCGGCGGCAAAGAATTTGGATGACGCGCTCGATCTCATTTTTGCGGCCGATGACGGGATCCATGTCGCCTTTGCGCGCGATTTCCGTGAGGTCGCGGCCAAACGCCTTCAGCGCGGGCGTTTTCACCTCGCCCTTCTTCTCACCAGCAGCGGCGGGTTGCTTTTCCGCCGCAGGTTCGCCCAACGGCTGTTCCTCGCCCGGCTGCGCGGCGAAATTCGGATCCAGCTCTTTCAAGACCCTTTGACGTGCTTCTTCGATGTCCACGTCCAGCGCGCGCAAAACTTTTGCCGCCACGCCGTCGCCCTCGCGCAACAGGCCGAGCAGCAGATGTTCCGTGCCGACGTAGGTGTGGTTGAGATTTTTCGCCTCCTTCTGCGCGAGCGCGATGACTTTTTTCACGCGCGGCGTGTAAGGAATGTTGCCGATCATCTTCTGGTCGGGGCCGGTGCCAACCTGCTTCTCGACTTCCATGCGGACGGTTTCGAGGTCAATGCCCATGCTCTGGAGCACGTTGACGGCCACGCCCTGGCCCAGCTTGATCAGGCCGAGCAAAAGGTGCTCGGTGCCGAGAAAGTTGTGGTTCAGCCGGTCGGCTTCCTTGCGTGCCAGCGCGAGCACCTGCTGCGCGCGGGGCGTGAAATTACTCATGGCTTCGTCGCTCATACTTGAACTATTTTGCTATAAATCGGCTGATTTGTCCAACGGCAACAGGAAAAAATTGGCGCGGCCAGCAAACTATTGCCTGCTCCCATGTGACAAGTGAATGAAAACCCCCGGTGGATCAAAGGAAACTGTCCGCGCAATTTGCTTGAAACAACCTTGGCTGTTTTGCAATAAAACCACTTAAGACATGTCCGGCCCGTCTTATTTGTGAAGCTTGGACGTGTTACGGCTTCAATTCAAGTGCGCCAAGCCGAGCCTGACATAGCGCGGCATGGCACCGAGTGGCAACGCAAAATGGTTGTCGCCGATTTCGATTTTATCTTCCTGTCCGTCCCCGTTCATGATCGAAATTTCTTTCGCGGAAGCGGATCGAAGCGACAATGTCATCGAGTGCGGCGACGCCGTTGTCCACGCCGCGAGTCTGGTTGCACCAGCGCCATTCGTCATCACCAGCACAAAATCGTCTTGGCTGGCGGCCGGATATCTGCCCGCGATGCCAAAGCCGGCCAGTTCGCGCGTGAGGGTTTGGATCGCCGTGTAAGCCGGCTTGGGCATGAGCTCCGGGCTGACCGTGCCGAAGTTATGCTCGTTTTCATTCGGATCGTCGCCGTCATTTTTCCAGTCATACCAGACCGAAACCGGCACGCCGTTCAAAAGGTTGGAAAGCTGCTGCCGGGCGATGAACTCAGCCTGAGTCTGCGGTGAAACGCCTTTGACATTGGACGAGTAACCCCATTCTCCACTGATGATGGAAATGGATTTTTTCCGCAGCGTCGGAGCGTTGGTGGCGATCAGTCCGCGCAGCCTGTGGAAATCGTCCGCCGCCGTCTCCGGCGGCCGGCCGGGCGGGCGATACGGATGCACGCTGACGCCGTCCAGAAATTCCAGCGCGCCCGAAGCCAGAAAGTTTTCCAGGAAAGGCCAGTCGAAACCCGAAGCGGCCGGGGCGAAAATCGTTGCTTGCGGATCGGCGGCGCGGACGGCTTTTGCCGTCGCCAGCGCCAGCGCGGTGTATTGCTTCACATCCGGTTTCGGCTCCCAAAAGGAAATATTTGGCTCGTTCCATATTTCCCAGATGACGTGGCGGCCTTGAAAATGTTCCGCCGCCGCCGCCGCCCAGCGTGCAAACGCCGCCACACTCTCCGGATGTTGCGGCGACGACAGGGTTTTCTGCGCCCGCCCGGAAATTGGATTATTGGCGGTCACGGTTTCCTCGTAGAGCGGATTTGAATAGTCGAAAATGTAGTAGGCGCGCAGGCCGCGACGATCCAGGCTGGCGGTCAATTCGTCGTAGGCGGACCAGTCGTAGGTTCCTCGCTTCTGCTCGGTCTCGCTCCAGGAAAAATCCATGCGGATGAGCTTGAATCCGGCGGCCGCAATCAAATCCAGGTCCCGCTCGTGGCCGCGGCTGAAGTGAATGTTCACGCCCACGCCGGCGGGCATCACCAAGTCTGGAATCTCAGCGGCGGAGGATACAATTCCGGGAAAAACCGCACCCGCCAGCAGCAGCCAGCCGGTAAGAATTCTCATCATCAGGCTTTTAAGCATGGTTATCATGGGCAACGCACGAGCACTGAGCCACGCGGACCGGCTGGTGTCAACTGCGAAAGGACGGATGATTTGACACGGCATCGCGAAGCGTGCGATGAAAAATTGACCGACGGCACGCCACACCGGGCTGATTTCCCAGCGTTTCCCGGCGCTGGAATTTGCACCGTAAAAATCAATCTGCCGCCCCGCCCGACGGCTTGACCACCGGACGGCTCACGTTTTTCAACCGCTCGCGCACCATGTCGGCGCGGATGAGGTCGCGCTCCTCGGCGGACAGCTTGTCCGAAACCTGCTTCTGCAAATGCGCCGGCTGCGTGACTAAAAACAGTTCGTCCACCAGCGAGCGCTGCGTGCCGGGGAACAATTCCATGTCCACGCCCAGCCGCAGCAACGAGAGCAGGTTCATCGTCTCCTTTGACGAAATGCTGTGCGCGTTCGCCAGAATTCCGTAAGCGCGGCCAATGTGGTTGAACACCACCTTCGGTTTTTTCTCCAGCAACGTCTGCCGCGCGTTTTCCTCGTGCTCGATGATTTGCGCCAGCACTTTTTCCAGCCGTTCGACGATGGCCGTTTCGCTTTCGCCCAGCGTCATCTGGTTCGAGACTTGAAAAACATTGCCGAGGGCCTCGGTGCCTTCGCCGTAAAGCCCGCGCACCGCCAGGCCAAGTTTGTTGACCGATTGAATGATCGGATTGATCTGCTCGGCAAGGACGAGCCCCGGCAAATGCAGCATCGCGCTCACGCGGATGCCCGTGCCCAGATTCGTCGGGCACGCGGTCAAGTAGCCGAGTTCGTTGTCGAAGGCGAAATTCAATTTCTTCTCCAGCGCGGAATCCAGCTTGTCCACCGCCATCCACGCCTCGCGCGTCTGAAAACCGGGGCGCAGCGCCTGCATCCGCAAATGATCCTCCTCGTTGATCATCACCGAGAAAGTTTCCGCGCGGTTCACCACCAGTCCGCTGCCGACATTTTTCGCGGCGTGTTCGCGGCTGATGAGATGGCGCTCGACGAGAAGCAGCTTGTCCAGCGCGGTCAGGTTGTCCATCGCCTCGGCAAAGGAATCGGACATTTCCGGCAGCGCGCTCACCGCCGGCAAAACCGTTTCCAGCACTTTCACGCGCTCCGGCTTTTTGGCCCAGCCGGGAAAAGCATGGTCTCGCAGATTGCGCGCCAGCCGCACGCGGCTCGACATCACAATGCGGTCATGCGGTCCGTGCCGGTGCGTGGATTCCGCCGGTGAACAAAGAAATTGATGGATGTCTTTCATCGCGATTTCGCGGGCGCCGCCCCGGTCATGGCTTTGATTTCATCGCGCACCGCCGCCGCCGTCTCGTAATCTTCCTGTTCAATCGCCTTCGCCAGTTTTTTCTGGAGCGATTTTACGCGATCCACCGCGTCGCGCGTCTGACGGAGTGCTTCCGGCGTCTTGCCGGTGTGGCGCGTGCCTTTGTGCATCGTCTTGAGCAAGCCGGCGAGACCTTCGGCAAACGTGTGGTAGCATTCCGGGCAGCCGAGCCGGCCGGATTTCTTGAAGTCCGCCTGCGAAAATCCGCAGCGCGCGCACTTGACTTCCACCGCACCCGCCGATGGATCAAGTTCCTGCGACGCGCCGAGTCCCAGCATGAGGTCGGCATCAGCGATCAGAAAAGCCGCCGGATCCATGTCAACACCCTTGGCTTTGGCGCACGCATCGCAGAGATTCCAGTCTTGCTTCTTGTTGTCCGAAGAGATTTTGGAAAGAAAAATCGTGGCCGGCTTCTCTTTGCAGATGGAACACATTTTCTTCTCGTTCATAACCTGGTTCTATATCGGCTCGCCGGAGACTTTCGTCAAGGCGTGGTATTCCTCAGTGAGCTTCTGCGTGAGCGCGCCGGGCTGGCCGGTGCCGATGACGCGGCCGTCAATCTTGATCACCGGCACGATTTCTGCCGCCGTGCCGGTGATGAAACATTCGTCCGCGTTGAATAAATCGTAGCGCGTCAGGTTCGGCTCGGAAACTTTCACGCCGGCTTGCTCCGCCAGTTCCATCACCGTCGCCCGCGTGACGCCATAAAGCGCGCCGGCCGAGAGCGGCGGCGTGGACAGTGTGCCGTTCTTGATGATGAAAATGTTGTCGCCGGTGCATTCGGCCACGAAACCTTCGGCGTTCAGCATGATGGCCTCCTCCATGCCGGCGTTGTTCGCCTCGATCTTGGCGAGGATGTTGTTCAAATAATTCAGCGACTTGATGGCCGGGTTGATGGAGTTGTGCAGATTGCGCGTGGTCGGCACGGTCACAATGTCGAGGCCCCGCTGGTAATACTCCGCCGGGTAAAGCTGGATTTTGCCGGCGATGATGATGACCGACGGTTTTTTGCAGCTGCGCGGATTCAAGCCCAGCGATCCCACGCCGCGCGTGACGATGAGGCGGACGTAGCAGTCGCGCAATTGGTTGGCGCGGACGGTTTCGACCGTGGCCTTCATCATCTCGGCGGCCGTCAACGGCATGTCCAAAAGAATCGCCTTGGCCGAGGAATACAAGCGGTCAATGTGCTCCTTCAATTTGAACACTCGTCCGTTGTAGGCGCGGATGCCTTCAAACACGCCGTCACCGTAAAGCAGGCCGTGGTCGAAGACGGACACTTTGGCGTTGCTTTCACTGTAAAATTTCCCATCAATATAAATCTTCATGCGAAGAAGTTGAATTTTACGCTAAAAGATGATTTGAAGCAAACTTGAATTTACGCGTGACAAATCCGGCGCGGATGATAGATTGACCGGCCTTTTGCGACCCTATGGTCTAGCGGTTAGGACACCTCCCTTTCACGGAGGTAGCTCGGGTTCGATTCCCGATAGGGTCGCCATCTTCAATAATTGACAATCACCTGTAAATTAAATGGTTTTTGAAGGATTCTGTTGCCTTATTTTCAACCGGGTTTGACATTTATCCAACACTGGATGACACGAAACCGAGAAGTCCAGTCAAATCACGCGTTGAGAGCTTGGATTGTTTTGATCCATCACTAGTAAATCTTTGTTGCCGACGACCGGCGTGTTTGCGGTATTTATAAAATCTTGCGCATTCATTGGTGGTTGTTCCATTTCCAGTTCCGCACCTCCGGCAGGTCCTCGCCGTTTTTACAGATGTATTGCTTGTGCTCGACCAGCTTGTCCTTGAGCTGCTGCTTCAGGTAGATGCCTTTCTCGCCGGTCTGCGGCAGGCGGTCAATGGCATCCATCACCAGATGGAACCGGTCCAGCTCGTTCAGCACCGTCATGTCAAAGGGCGTGGTGATGGTGCCCTCCTCCTTGTAGCCGCGGACGTGGATGTTGTCGTGGTTGGTGCGGCGGTAGGTCAGCCGGTGGATCAACCACGGATAGGCGTGAAAGGCGAAGATGACCGGCTTGTCCCGGGTGAACAGCTCGTCGAAATCCACATCGCTCAAGCCGTGCGGATGCTCGGTTTGCGGTTGCAGGCGCATCAGGTCCACGACGTTGATGACGCGGATTTTCAATTCGGGCAGGTGCTCGCGCAGAATGGAGACGGCGGCGAGCGTCTCCAGCGTGGGCACGTCGCCGCAGCAGGCCATGACCACGTCCGGTGCCGCGCCCTGGTCGTTGCTGGCCCACTGCCAGATGCCGATGCCCTCGGTGCAATGCTTGACGGCGGCGTCCATCGTCAGCCACTGCGGCGCCGGATGCTTGCCGGCGATGACGACGTTGACGTAATGCCGGCTGCGCAGGCAGTGATCCATCACCGACAACAGGCAGTTGGCGTCCGGCGGCAGATAGACCCGCACGACCCCGGCCTTTTTGTTCACGACGTGGTCAATGAATCCGGGGTCCTGGTGCGTGAAGCCGTTGTGGTCCTGCCGCCAGACGTGCGAGGCCAGCAGGTAATTGAGCGAGGCAATCTTCCGCCGCCACGGCAGTTGCGCGGTGACCTTGAGCCACTTGGCGTGCTGGTTGAACATCGAGTCCACGATGTGGATGAACGCCTCATAACAGTTGAACAATCCGTGCCGGCCGGTGAGCAGGTAGCCTTCCAGCCAGCCTTCGCATTGGTGCTCGCTCAACATTTCCACCACGCGCCCGTCCGGCGCGAGAAATTCGTCGTTTGGCAGGGTCGCGGCGTTCCATTGGCGACGGGTGGTTTGGAAAAGAGCTTCGAGCCCGTTCGACAGCGACTCATCGGGGCCGAACACGCGGAAATTCCGCTGCTCCGCGTTCAGCTTCGCCACGTCCCGCAGGAAAGGTCCCAGCACGTGCGTGTCGCCGATGCCGGGCGCACCCGGCCGGGGCACGTCCACCGCGTAGTCGCGAAAATCCGGCATCCGCAGGTCGCGAAGCAGGGCACCGCCGTTGGCGTGGGGATTCGCGCCCATGCGCCGTTCGCCCCTGGGTGCCAGTTCGGCCAGTTCCGGTTTCAACCGGCCCTGCCCGTCGAAAAGCTCCTCCGGCCGGTAGCTTTTCAGCCAGTCTTCCAGCAGCTTGAGATGTTCGGGATGGGCCGCCGGGTCCGAAAGCGGCACCTGATGCGAACGAAACGTGCCTTCAATCTGAAGGCCATCCACCACCTTCGGCCCCGTCCAGCCCTTGGGCGAATTGAGCACGATCATCGGCCAGCGCGGGCGCGCGACGTCGCCGCGGGTGCGCGCATTTTCCTGGATTTTTTTGATCTGCTCCACCGCCGTGTCGAGCGCCGCAGCCATCGCCTCGTGCATCAGCGCCGGGTCGCCGCCTTCCACGAAAATGGGCGTCCAGCCATAGCCGCGGAAAAGCTGTTCCAGTTCCTCGTGCGAAATGCGCGCCAGGAGCGTGGGATTGGAAATCTTGTAGCCGTTGAGATGCAGGATCGGCAGCACCGCGCCGTCGGTGGCCGGATTGAGAAACTTGTTGGAATGCCACGCCGTGGCCAGCGGACCGGTCTCCGCCTCGCCGTCGCCCACGACGCAGGCGACGATGAGATCGGGATTATCAAACACCGCGCCAAACGAATGGCTGAGCGAATACCCCAGCTCGCCGCCCTCGTGGATGGAACCGGGCGTCTCCGGCGACGCGTGACTGGGAATGCCGCCCGGAAACGAAAATTGAATGAACAGCTTCCGCAACCCGGCCTCGTCCTGGCTGATGTCGGGATAAATCTCGCTGTAAGTGCCCTCCAGATAGGTGTTGGCCACCACGGCCGGTCCGCCGTGTCCGGGGCCGGACACATAAATCATGTCGAGATCGTATTTTTTGATGACCCGGTTCAGGTGCGCGTAAATGAAATTCTGTCCGGGCGTGGTGCCCCAGTGTCCGAGCAACATGCGTTTCACGTCCGCGAGCGCCAGCGGCCGTTTCAACAGCGGATTGTCGAAGAGATAAATCTGGCCGACCGAGAGATAATTGGCGGCGCGCCAGTAGGCGTCAATTTTTCCCAGCAGTTCCGGCGAAAGTGAGTGGCTCGTTTCGTTAGTTAGTTTCGCATTCATGATTGTTTTCCTTTCAAATCGTCTGCGCCAAAACGCGGCAGACCGTTCGGGCGATAATCCATTCCTCGTCGGTGCGGATGACGCGCACGGTGACCGGACTGCCATCGCTGGAAATAACCGGCTCACCGGCGGCGTTTCGTTTCTCATTCAGTTTGATGCCAAGGAACTCAAGCTCACGGCAGATGCGCGCCCGCACCGCCGGCGCATTTTCGCCGATGCCGCCTGCGAAGATCAGCGTGTCCAAACCGGCCAGCACTCCGGTCAGCGCGCAAATCCACTTTTTGGTTTGATGGCAGAACAACTCGACGGCTTCGGCGGCGCGGACATCATTGTTTTCGCGCAGGAGCAGTTCGTGCATGTCGGAACTGGTTTCGGAAACACCGAGCAAGCCCGACTCGTGATTGATCATGTGATGAAATTGTTTGGCCGTGATGTTTTCAGTTCGGGAGAGATACCAGCCGAGACCGGGATCGAGATCGCCGGAACGGGTGCTCATGGGCAGCCCGGCAGTCGGCGTGAAACTCATGCTGGTGTCCATGCTCTTGCCGCCGCGCACGGCGGTGACGCTCGCGCCATTCCCCAAGTGCGCCAGTATTACGCGACCGTTCGCGGCTTCGGCACCGGCGACGCGGGTCAGTTCCATCATCAAAAATTCGCAGGACAGTCCGTGAAATCCGTAGCGGCGAACGCCCTTCGCCTCGAAGCGGCGCGGGATTGGCAGCAGTTGCGCCACGCGCGGCAGGTCGTGGTGAAAAGCGGTGTCGAAACAGGCAATCTGCGGCAGCTTCGGGAAACGCCGGTGAAACGCCCCGGTCAGCAGAATCTCCTCCGGCAGATGTTCGGGATCGAACGGACTGAGTTGGTTCAGTTCGTCCACCATCTCCGACGTGATCCGCTGTGGTTCCCAATACTTCGGGCCGCCATGCACCACGCGATGGCCCACGGCCGCCAAAGTGCCTGGTTCAAATCGTTCCTCCACCCAATCCATCAGGATATTCACGGCGACCGTATGATCCGGCGCGTTCACCGCCCGCGAAAAATTGTGCTCCTGGCTTTGGCGCTTCACTGTGAATTGGGCATCCGGCGAACCGATCCGTTCCATCCGGCCTTCCAGAATTCGCGGCAAATCCCGGCTGGCTTCAAACAATGCAAATTTAATGCTCGACGAGCCGCCGTTGATCGTCAGGACACAGGGCCGGACTGGTTTTGTGATTGATTTCATAGTCATGCCGCAAGCTTCAATCCCACTGCCGCCAGCACATCACGGGTGGATTCGTAATTAACGCGGTGAAACCGATAATACTCATCGTCTCCACGATCTGCACAAACAAAGGACAACTTTAAATGTGAATTTTGCACCCGCGCCATGTCCAGCGCCAGCCTGTATTTGTGAGCACACGGCACATGTCTCATGCGAAGGGGATTTGGGTCCGGCCAGATCAGTTTGAAGAGCTTTATCCGAACTGCATTCTCGCGGCGTTGGGAACAGAGTTTGAACCAGTTTTTGCGTCATCATGCTTGCACAATTGGCGAGGGTATGACAACTTTTAAGCGACATCGTGCGATTAAACTGGAAATGCTGGAAATCTTTTGGTTTTGGCCGGACTGTTAAATCAGTTCTGTCCGCGTTTCTGGTGTTGCAGATACTGGCGCTCTTGGCGTTGGCTGCCTGTCCGGCCCTGCATCACGCTCTTCATCCTGACAGCAACAGTTCGGAACATGATTGCGCCGTCACCATGTTTGCCCACGGGCAGGTGAATTCGCCGGTCGTGGAGGTGGTGGCCATCATCCCGGTGGCTCCCGTTGAATTTCTCCCGCTCACTTCGGTTTCAGCTTTCAACGCGCTGGTGGAAACGCTTCCGCCCGGCCGTGGTCCGCCGGTTTCTCTGCTCCATTCCTAGCCGTTCACCGGTCTTCACGGCCGGATTCCGTTAGTTTATTTACCTGAATTATTTCGGCGTTTTGCCTTGGGGCATGGGCCGTTTGGAAAATTGAGAAATTGTGCAGACATGAAAAATTTAACCGTCGGGCAGGTGGCAATCCACACCAAAACCGCATGAGCGAATTGAGCAAAAATGGGGTTGGTCGGATGATTGCCAGTTCGCCACCCTCGCGCGTTTTGGCTTTCGTCGCAGCCCTGGCCGGCCTGCTGCTGGCTGGCTGCGCGGTGGGTCCCGACTTTAAGAAACCGGCGGTTCCGGCGGTCAGCGACTATACCGCCCATCCGCTCGCGACGACCGTCATCACCACGAATGTCATCGGCGGGGAAGCCCAGCATTTTGCCAAAGCCAGCGACATTGCCGGCGACTGGTGGATGCTGTTTCATTCCCAGCCGCTCAACGAGTTGATTGAACTCGCGCTCACCAATAATCCCGACCTCAAGGCGGCGCAGGCGGCGTTGTCCGTCGTGCGGGAAAATGTGCTGGCGCAACGCGGCGTCTATTATCCGAGCGTCGCGGCCAGCTTTTCGGCGAGCCGGCAGAAGCAATCCGAATTAATTTCGCCAACACCCAACGCCAGCATCTTTCAATACAACCTCTTCACGCCGCAGGTCAGCGTTTCGTATTCTCCGGATGTGTTCGGCTTGAACCGCCGCACGATGGAGTCGGTGAAGGCGCAGGAACAGAATGTCCGGTTCCAAATGATCGCGGCCTACACCACGCTGACGGCGAACGTGGTGGTCACGGTGATCCAGTCGGCGGCGGTGCAGGCGCAGATTGACGCGACGCGCCAGCTCGTGGACCTCAATTCCAACATGGTGGAAGTCCTGCGCTACCAATATAAGAAGGGTTATGCCGGTCGGCTGGACGTGGTAGCACAGGAATCGCAGCTCGCGCAAGTCGTCGCCACGCTGCCGCCACTGCTCAAGCAATCTGCCCAACTGCGCGACTTGCTGGCGGTCTTGGCGGGACGTTTTCCGAATCAGTCGGCAGCGGAGAAATTTGAGCTGTCGAGTTTGCAATTACCGGTGGAAATTCCGGTGAGCCTGCCGTCGCAAATCGTGGCGCAGCGGCCGGACGTGCTCCAAGCCGAGGCGAACCTGCACGCCGCGAGCGCGCAAATCGGCATCGCCACGGCGAACCGGCTGCCGAACATCACGCTCACCGCCGATGCCGGCAGCACGGCGCTTTCCTTCGATAAATTATTTTCCTCCGGCACGGGGTTTTGGGGCTTGGGCGCGGCGGCGACGGCACCGCTTTTCCAAGGCGGAACCTTGCTGCATCAGGAGCGCGCGGCCAAAGCAGCTTACACGCAGGCAGCGGAACAATATCGCAGCACCGTGCTGACGGCGTTTCAAAATGTTGCCGACACGTTGACGGCGCTGGAACAAGACGCCGAGGGTTTGAAGGCCGCCGCCACCGCTGCCGACGACGCACAGGAAACTTTGGATTTATCGCAACGCCAATGGAAGGACGGCTACATCAGCTACCTCGCGCTGTTGAGCGCCGAGCAGGCATATCAACAAGCCCGCATCAATCTGGTGCAAGCGCAGGCCAATCGTTATGCCGACACGGCGGCGCTGTTTCAGGCGCTGGGCGGCGGCTGGTGGCATCGTGCGGATTTAACCAAGAATAAAAATGAAAAATAAATTATTTTACGCATTGGCGCTGGCCGCGCTGGCGACGTTCTCCGGCTGTTCGTCCAAAAGCGACAGCAACGAACAAGCTTCATCCGTAACCGCCAGCAATGTGACGCTGACGGCGGAGCAGCGGCAGAAGATCCAGCTTTACACCGTCGCGTCGGAAAAGTTTCACAAAACCACGGAGACGACCGGCACGGTGGATTTCGACAACGACCAAGCCACCAGCGTGCTCGCGCCATTCGGCGGGCCGGTGTCGAAACTGCTCGTGAATCCCGGCGACAAGGTCAAGGTCGGCGATGCGTTGGCCGAAGTGGATTCTCCCGACTTTGCGGCGGCCATCAGCGCGTATCGCAAGGCGCTCGCCACCGCTCAGACGCTACGGCGCGTGGCGGACATGGACAAGGATTTGATCCAGCACAACGGTGTCGCGCAACGCGAAGAAGAGCAGGCGCAAACCGACGCCGCCAACGCCGAGGCTGACCGCGACGCCGCGCTGCAAACGCTCGTCTCGCTGAATCTCGATCCGCAAGTCATCAAAGATCTTCAGGCGGGCCGGCCCGTTTCGCGTCCCGGTGGCCGGATCAATTCGCCCATCGCGGGCACCGTGGTGGAAAAACTCATCACGCCCGGCGAACTGCTGACGGCGGGCACCACGCCGTGTTTCACCGTGGCCGATCTGTCGCGGGTCTGGGTCATGACGCAAATTTTCGGCTCCGATCTCGCGTCGGTCAGCGTCGGCGATTTCGCCGAGATTGAAACGGGTATCGCGACGAATGGTTTTTCTGGCAAGGTGGATAACATCTCCGCCTTGGTGGATCCGACCACGCGTTCGGTGATGGTGCGCGTGGTCGCGGAAAATCCCGGTGACTTGCTGAAAAAGCAAATGTATGTCCGCGTGAAAATCCAAGCGCATCAGGAAAGCAATGGGCTGCTGATTCCAGTTTCGGCGATTTTGCGCGACGATGTGAATCTGCCGTTTGTTTATGTCGTGCAGTCCGACGGCAGCTTCGCGCGGCGGCATGTGACGCTGGGTTATCGCACCGGCGATCAATATGACATTCCCGACGGTCTGCAATCCGGCGACCAGATTGTTGTGGACGGCGCGATCTTTGTTCAATTCCTGCAAAACCAATGAGCGAGCCATTGCCACCCATTGAATCCGCGCCGCGAACGGCTTCGATGATGAACCGCGTCGTCGCGTCGTCCTTGCGGCAGCGTTTCCTCGTCGTGCTGCTGACGATCGTCCTGATCGGCGCCGGCACGCGCTCGCTCGAACGCCTGCCGGTGGATGCGTATCCCGATCTTTCGCCGCCGATCGTCGAGATCATCACGCAATGGCCTGGCCACGCCGCCGAGGAAGTGGAACGCCTCATCACAGTGCCCGTCGAAGTCGGGATGAATGGCATTCCGCAGATGACCACGCAGCGCTCCATCACGCTCTACGGCTTGTCGGATGTCATCCTCACTTATGGTGATGGCACGGATAATAATTTCGCCCGACAGGAAGTTTTCAACCGGCTGTCCAGCCTCAGCCTGCCGACTGGCGTGACGCCTTCGGTGTCGCCGCTCTCATCACCGTCGGGTTTGATTTATCGCTACGTGCTGCAAAGTTCCGACCGCTCGCCGATGGAACTTAAAACTTTTGAGGATTGGATCATCGAGCCGGCTTACAAATCGCTTGCGGGCGTGGCGGATGATTCCGGCTTTGGCGGCGGCACGATGCAATATCAAGTGCTGCTCGATCCGGCGAAAATCGCCGGCGTCGGCCTGTCGATGTTGCAAGTGGAAGCCGCGCTCGCGGCCAACAACGGCAACGCGGGCGGCGGTTTTTATTCGCAAGGCGGCCAGTTTTATTACGTGCGCGGCCTCGGTCGCCTGGAAACCTTGGAGGACATCGGCAACGTCGTGTTGGCCGTCAACAACGGCACGCCGGTGTTGCTGAAAAATGTCGGTCGCGTGGTCATCGGCATCGCGCCGCGGCTCGGCGAATTTGGTTTCGAGAAGCAGGACGACTGCGTGGAGGGCGTCATCCTCTTGCGCACCGGTGACAAAACGCAGGATGTCCTGAAACGCGTTGAGGCGAAGACCAAGCAACTCAACGAGCAGGTTCTGCCCAAGGATGTCAAAATTGTTCCGTTCTACGACCGCACCGATTTGATCAAGCTCACGACGCAAGTCGTGGAGCAAAATCTGTTGCGCGGCATGGTGCTGGTCGTCGTGATTCTGATTTTTTTCCTCTACGATTTTCGCGCGGGCTTGATCGTGGCGGTCACCATTCCGCTGGCGCTGCTGTTTGCATTTATCTGCCTCGATTTGCAAAAGGCCTCGGCCAATCTGCTTTCCATCGGCGCGGTGGATTTCGGCATCCTCGTGGATGGCGCGGTGGTGATGGTGGAAAATATTTTCCGGCAAATCGCCTTGCGCAAAGGAACCCGGCACAACGTTCTGGAAATTGTGAAGGACGCTGCCGCTGAAGTGGATCGTCCGCTGTTCTACGCGGTCGCGGTGATCGTCGCCAGCTTTCTGCCAATTTACGTTTTGGCCGGACCGTCCGGCACGCTGTTCAAGCCGATGGCGGACACGATGGTGTTTGCGCTGATCGGCTCTTTGATCGTCACGCTGACCTTGCTGCCGGTGTTGTGCTCGTGGTTCATGCGCGACGGCGTGCGCGAGCGTCGCAGCGCCGTGTTTGAAACCATCAAGGCGGTTTACACCAAGGGCCTGGATTTTTGCCTCGCGCATCCGTGGGGCACGACGCTGGCCTCGACGATTCTGCTCGCCGGTTCGTTGCTGCTCATTCCGCGCATCGGCGCGGAGTTCATGCCGCAACTGGATGAAGGCGCGTTGTGGGTCCGCGCCACGATGCCTTACACCATTTCCTACGACGAATCGGCGAAGATCACGCCGCAGATCCGCGCGGTGCTAAAATCTTTTCCCGAAGTCACCACCGTCGCCTCCGAGCTTGCGCGGCCTGACGACGGCACGGATTCCACCGGCTTTTTTAACGTCGAGTTTTACGTCGGCTTGAAACCTTATTCCGAATGGACCGGCACATATCGCACCAAGGCCAAATTGATCGAGGCCATCAACACGAAGCTTCAGCAGTTTCCCGGCATCATCTTCAATTACACGCAGCCCGCCGAGGACGCGGTGGACGAAGCTGAATCCGGTTTGAAGAGTGCGCTCGCGGTCAAGGTCTTCGGCTCCGATCTCGACGTGCTGGAGCAAAAAGGCAAGGCCATCAAAAAAATCCTGGAGCAAGTGCGCGGCATCAAAGACGTGACGCTGGTAAAGGAACTTGGTCAGCCGAGCTTGGACATCAAAATCAACCGGGCGATGATCGCCCGTTACGGCGTGAATGTCGCCGACATCAACGCGCTCATCACCACCGCCATCGGCGGCGACGTGGCCACGCAGGTGCAGCAGGGTGAAAAGCAATTTGATCTCGTCGTCCGCCTCGAACGCCAATACCGCGACAACCCCGAGGAGATTGCCAACATCCTCGTGCCTACGCCCGGCGGCCAGCAGATGCCGCTGAAGGAATTCGCGGACATCCGCGTGATGAACGGCGCGTCGTTCATTTACCGTCAGGACAATTCGCGCTACATCGGCGTGCAATTTTCCGTGGCCGGACGCGATCTGGCCGGTGCGGTGGAAGACGCCATCCGACAGGTGAAGGAAAATGTCAGCCTGCCCGAAGGCTATCGCACCGATTGGGGCGGCGAATACACCGAATACACAAAATCGCGCGCGCAACTGAATATCATTTTGCCGCTGACGCTGTGCCTGATTTTCTTCCTGCTGTTCGCGCTCTACAGCAATTTGAAATTTCCCTTCATCACCGTGCTCGGCGTGGTGTTGTCCGCGCCCGTCGGCGGACTCGTCGCACTCTGGCTCACCGGCACGCCATTCTCGGTCTCGTCCGGCATCGGCTTTCTCGCCTTGTTCGGCGTCTCGGTGCAGACGGCGGTCGTTTATATTTCCTACGTCAACGAACTGCGCCGCAACGGCACCAATCTCGCCGAGGCCATCCGCGAAGGCGCGATCCTGCGGCTGCGTCCGATCATGATGACCGCGCTCGTGGCGGCGTTGGGCTTGTTGCCGGCGGCGCTGGCCACCGGCGTGGGCACGGATACCCAACGGCCGTTCGCGCTGGTCATCGTCAGCGGCCTGTTCACGCGGCTCTTGATCAGCATTTTCCTGATGCCCGCGCTCTACATCCTCGTGGCGCGGCCGGGCGACCAACTGAAAGTGTGACGTCACCGTCAGCAGGCCTGAACATTGTCCTGCGCCATGTTTACGGTGTCCGCAACTGCTATTTCCGCAATTTCCGCAAGGTAAAACTGGGTTATTAAAACGCGGCAATTCAATATTCTAAGACCAGATGATGGCAATTGCCAGCTTGTGAGAACTGCGGCAATCATCCTTCAGTGGCATACATCACACAAGCAACTAAAAAGCAACTAAAGCGTGCCGATAATTCCAAGGATGGAGAAGCAGGTCATATTCCAGTTCAAAGTTCTAAATGAACGGCGTTTCCGGCGGATGTCTGGCACCAACCATTTCGCCTTTTCGCTCAATCACAAAACGATGTGCAGATTAATCCTTAGTTTGGCGGCTTTTGGACAACCCATTTGGACGGATAATTCCCGCGCTGGACATTCTTGGCACATTACGGCAGGCTCGCCGTGTGGAAACTCCTCCGATTTTGCCTCCGCAGGCGGATGCGCCCAAATCCAAGCGCAAAGGCCGCAAGAAACTCATTGTCTTTATCCTCGCCGGCGTCGTCCTGCTTGGCGCGGCGATGTTCTGGGCGTTGCACAAAAAGGAACCGGTCGTCACCGTGCAGACGGAGAAGATCGCGCGCCACAGCATCACCGAGACGGTCATCGCCAACGGGAAAATTTACCCGGTTGTGCAGGTCCACATCAGCCCGGAAGTCAGCGGCGAAATCACCAATTTGCCGGTCAAGGAGGGCCAGTTTGTTCACAAGGGTGATCTGCTGTTGCAGATCAACCAGGACGTTTACATTGCCGGATTAAACCAGGCCAAGGCCGGTTATGAATCATCGCTGGCGGGGAAGACCACCGCCATGGCCAATCTCGAAAAGGCCGAGGCGGATTACGTCCGCAACAAGACTCTGTTTGACACCAAACTGCTCTCGGAATCAGACTTCATCGGGTTCAAGGCTGCGCGCGATGTCTGCCGCGCGCAGGTCGAGAGCGCCGATGACCAGGTGAATGTCGCCAAGGCCGCCGTGGACAACGCGCAGGATTTGCTCAACAAAACCACCATCGTCGCTCCGCTCGACGGCACGATCACCACGCTGAATTCGCAGCTCGGCGAGCGCGTCCTCGGCACGGTGCAAAACGCCGGCACGGACATCATGATCATCTCCGACTTGAGCGCGATGGAGGCGCGCGTGGATATTGGCGAAATGGACATCGTGCTGGTGCAGGCCGGCCAGAAGGCGAAGCTCGAAGTGGATTCGTTCAAGGACAAAAAATTTGCCGGCATCGTCACCCAGGTCGCCAATTCGTCGGAAGGATTGAACGCCAGCTCGGTCATCGGCGGCGGCTCCTCTTCGTCCGGGCAATCCGCGACACAATTCCAGGTTCGCATCCGCATTTCCGAAGGCGAGTTGTTCCGGCCCGGCATGTCGGTCAGCGCCACAATTGAAACGCGCACGCGCACCAACACCGTCGCCGCGCCCATCGCCAGCGTGACGACCCGCACGCTCAAGGCGAAATCAAAAAAGGAAACCGCCGCCGCAAAAACCAATTCCGTGCCGGCCAATTCCATCGCGGCGGCGAACGCCGAGACGAATTCCCTCAAGTCCGATAAAAAGCCGGATGACAAAAACAAGCCGGTGGACGTGGTCTTTGTCGTCGAAGGCGACCACGTCAAAACCGTGCCGGTGAAGATCGGCATCAGCGACGACAACTATTGGGAGATCACCGACGGCTTGAAGGAAGGCGATGAAATCGTCACCGGCGGCTACCATGCCATCAGCCACGACCTCGACGACGGCAAAAGAATCGTGAAGGGAGCCGTCGTCGCCGACACGGAGAAACCCAAGTTGTGAGCCTGATCCGCCTCCAGAAAATTTCGCGGTGCTATCAGATGGGCGCCGAAACCGTCCATGCGCTGCGGGAAGTGACGCTGGAAATCCAGCGCGGCGAATATGTCGCCATCATGGGGCCGTCCGGCTCCGGCAAGTCCACGCTGATGAACCTGCTCGGCTGTCTCGACACGCCGACGGGCGGCACTTACGAACTCAACGGCAGCCACGTCAGCGAGATGGACGACAACCAGCTCGCCGAAATCCGCAACAAGGAAATCGGTTTCATTTTTCAAACCTTCAACTTGCTCCCGCGCTCCGACGCGTTGCGCAACGTGGAATTGCCCCTGGTTTACGCCGGCATTCCCGCCAAGGAACGCCGCCAGCTCGCGCACGCGGCGCTGACCAACGTCGGCCTGGCCGAACGCGTGCATCACAAGCCGAACGAGCTTTCCGGCGGCCAGCGCCAGCGCGTCGCCGTCGCCCGTGCGCTGGTGAACAAACCGTCCATCCTGCTCGCGGACGAGCCGACGGGAAATCTCGACTCCAAAACCGGCACGGAAATCATGGCTTTGTTCCAGCAGCTCGCGGACAAAGGCAACACCATCATTGTGGTCACGCACGAGGAGGAGGTCGCCTTGCACTCGCAACGCATCATCCGCATCCGCGACGGTTTGATCGCGAGCGACGAACTGGTGAGACAGTGAGCCTGCAAGCCGCATGGATATTTTCCCGAGAGCAATTTTCCACCGCCTGGCGCAGGCTGGTGAAAAGCGGTCTTGCCGGCTGGCTGTCCGCAGGGTGCGCGTGAATCCGGCCGGCTGCGGATCACCAGTCTGCGAGCCGGCAAACTGCCCGTCTGCGCCACCACCACCGCTTGAACTTTCCCTTTAACTTTTTCACCGCCGCCTTTCTGGGCGCATTCACGACCTCGCTGCTCGTGCTGCCGCTCTGGCGCAAATGGTGTCTGCGCGATGGACTGGTAGATGACCCTGGGCACCGTAAAATCCACGACCAGCCAGTTCCGCTCGCCGGCGGGTTTGCCGTGCTGACGGGAATTTTGCTGCCGCCCGTCGTCGGCGCGGTTCTGCTCAAGCTCGGCATCGTGAAAATTTCATCCGCCGGATTGATTCTGCATGGCCTCGACCGGCGCGCGATGGAACTGGTCGTGCTCGCGCTCGGCGCGGTCGCCATCACGGTTCTCGGCTGGCATGATGACAAGCATGAATTGAAGGCGCTGCCAAAGTTCATCGGCCAGATCCTCATCGCCATCGCCGTGGCGGCCGCGTGCAAGCGCATCACGCTGTTTGTTCACAGCGAAGTCTTCAGCTACGCCGTCACCATTCTCTGGCTGCTGACCGTCATCAACGCCTTCAACTTCGCGGACAACATGAACGGTCTCTGCGCCGGCCTCGGCGCGATTGACGCGTTTATTTTCGCGCTCATCGCCGCCGCCAACGGCGAATACCTCGTCGCCATCACCGGCTTTCTCATGTGCGGCGCGCTCGTGGGTTTCCTGCCGTGGAATTTTCCGGGCGCCCGCGCGTTTCTCGGCGACGCCGGCAGCCACCTCGTCGGCTACCTGCTCGCCGTCATGGCGATTCTCCCGCACTTTTACACGAGGCAAAATCCGCGCCCGCTCGCCGTGCTCGCGCCGCTGCTCGTGCTGGCCGTTCCCCTGCTCGACCTCGCGCAAGTCAGCCTGTTCCGCACGCTCAACCATAAGCCGTTCTGGATCGGCGACACCAATCATCTCTCGCACCGGCTTGTCCGCGCGGGCCTGAGCCGCACGCGGGCGGTGCTGGTGCTCTGGCTTGTCGCCGCGATGATTGGGTTGATTGCGTGCTGGCTTTGATTTTTCTTTTCGTGTCTTTCGTGTCCTTGGCGGTTAAATTTTCCGCGTGAAAATTTTGTTCATCGGCGACATCGTCGGCAGTCCGGGCCGGCGCGCGGTCAAGGAACTTCTGCCCAAGTTGAAACAGGCGCACGGCCTCGACGTCATCATCGCCAACGGCGAGAACTCCGCCGGCGGCAACGGCATCACGCCGGACATCGCCGAGCAGCTCTTTGCCTGCGGCGTGGACGCCATCACGACCGGCGACCATGTGTGGGATCAAAAGGAAGTCCTGGAGCTGCTGCAAAATGAAAAGCGGTTTCTCCGGCCGCTGAACTATCCGCCCGGCACGCCCGGCCAGGGCAGCACGATTCTGAAGATCCGCGACCTGCCGCCGGTCGCCGTGATGAATGCGCAGGGCCGCACCTTCATGCAGCCGCCGCTGGAAAATCCGTTCACGCTCGCGATGGACGAGGCGAAATGGCTGCGCCAGCACACGCCCATCATCTTCGTGGACTTTCACGCCGAGGCGACCTCGGAAAAAATCGCGTTCGCGCGGATGCTGGACGGCCAGGTCAGCGCCGTGGTGGGCACGCACACGCATGTGCAGACGGCGGACGAGCAGATTTTCCCCGGCGGCACGGCGTATCTGACCGACGCCGGCTTCACCGGCCCGCACGAAAGCGTGTTGGGCCGCGAAATCCAGCCGGTGCTCCAGCGTTTCCGCACCGCCATGCCGCAGCGGTTTGAAGTGGCGCGCAACGACGTGAAATTAAACGGCGTGGTGATTGAAATTGACAACGCCAGCGGCAAGGCGGTGAAAATCCAGCGCGTGTCGGAAGGCCTGCCTTAATTTATGGCCCGGTTTCTCAGTTCAAATTCTTCAAAAACAGCAGTCGTGAACTTGCACCGCCCGATTTTTCCGGTTTGCCAAAGATCCCGGTTCAGCCTTGGATGAAATAGCTCAGGTTTTCGAGTTCGATGGCGAGGTTGACGTTGTTGACCATCACGTCTTCCGGCACGGTGAGCACGATGGGTGCAAAATTCAAAATGCCGGTCACGCCGCATTCGATGAGCAAGTTGGCGACGGATTGCGCGACGGCGGCCGGCACGGAGAGAATGGCCATTTTCACGCCATGTTCGCTGATGAAAGCGGACAGCCCGTCCATGCCGAGAATGGGCTGCTTGATTTCCTTGTCCCGTTTGCGCGCGGGCGCGGCGTCAAACGCGGCGGTGATTTCAAAACCCTCCTTTTCAAAGCCGCGATAGGAGAGCAGGGCCAGGCCGAGGTTGTCGACGCCGACGAGGATGACGGGCTGCAGGCTGGAGGTGCCGAGTTCGTCGGCAATTTTCCCCGAGAGGTCCGCGACGTCGTAGCCGAGGCCGCGCGTGCCGAACGTGCCGAAATACGCCAGGTCTTTGCGAAGCTGGGTGGGCTTGACGCCGGCGGCCTTGGCCAGCGCCTCGCTGGACACGGTGCCGATGCGGTTCTCGCGCAACCGCGCCAGGCAGCGCAGATAAATCGAAAGCCGGTAAATCGTCTTGCGCGGGATGTCGGGCTTGCCGTTTTTCTTCACCGCGAAAAAATAGGCCAGCCGCCGCTGCGCGGCAAGTTTCATCCGGGCAAACCAGGCCGCGGCATTCCTTTCAACTTGTTTTGGAGGCGCACTCTGCTATTCAAGTTGCGGTGAACAGCACATTTCGCATCGGCGTCCTCGGTTCCGGCCAAGGCTCGAACTTTGTCGCGATCGCCGACGCCGTCGCCACCGGAAAAATCCCGGCGGAAATCGCCGTCGTCTTGAGCGATGCCGGGAACGCCGGCATTCTGGCGCGCGCGCGCGAACGGAAAATCCCCGCGCAATTTGTGCCGCCGGGGAAATTTCGCACGAAGCTCGACGAGGCGGCGGAAGGCGCGTTCGTCACCGCGCTGCAAAATGCGCGGGTGGATCTGATCGTGCTCGCCGGCTTCATGCGCGTGCTGAAGGGTGATTTTTTGCGCGCGTTCGAGGGGCGCATCGTCAACATTCACCCGTCGCTGCTGCCGTCATTCCCCGGTCTCGAAGGCTGGAAACAGGCGCTGGATTACGGCGTGAAAGTGGCCGGCTGCACGGTGCATTTCGTGGACGCGGGCGTGGATTCCGGCCCCATCATCGGCCAGCAAGCCGTGCCGGTGCGCGACCACGACACTGCGGAAAGCTTGCATCAGCGCATCCACGCGGCCGAGCACGAGCTGTATCCGAAGTGCGTCGCGGCGCTGGCGCGCAAGGAAATCTCGGTGGCCGGACGACGGGTGATTTGGAAAAACAGTTAAACCAGGCTGGAAATTTTAATGCGGAAAATTATGAAGTTGAAAATTCAATTCGGTCTCGGCCTGCTGGTGCTGGCCACGGGGTGCGCCGCGCCCAAGGATAAAATTATTTTCAGCGACGAAGCGGATATTCGCGCGGCGGCGGCCAGCGTGGTCGTGCCGCCGGCGCAGAAGAAACTGGACAAGGCCGACGAGCTGGAGATTGAGCAGTTGATTTTTGGTTATCTGCTGGAACGGCATTTCTGGGACCAGGCCGACTACTCGGCGGTTTTTTTGCAGGCGGACGACGCGCAGGTCGCGGCGTTGATCAGGAAATATCCCGCTCATGTTCCGCCGATCAAGCAAAGCTACCATGCCTTTCTGCCGAGCCACCGGACGCCCGTGGACAAGGACACGAACCAGCCGGCGATGATTTTGAGCACGGATGTCAACGAGCCGAACGCGGATGATTCGGTGGATGCGCTGGGCCGCTGGTATGGGGGCGACGCCGTGACGGGTTTTCGCGCGTTTAATTTGAAAAAGGTGGACGGCAACTGGCAGATCGCGACCGTGAAGTGACCCAATCTGCAAGGATGACGCCAAAAAAAAGGTCGCCTTGCCCCGTCAAAGCTGGGTAAAATAAGACTCATTCTGACGGAATAACAATTTCACATGAACAACAAACTAAGATTCGGGCTGCCCAAGGGCAGTTTGCAGGACGCCACCATCGAAAAAATGGCCAAGGCCGGTTTCAACATCCAGGTCAGCAGCCGTTCCTACATTCCGTATGTGGACGACGAGGAGATGGAGATCCGCCTCATCCGCGCGCAGGAAATCAGCCGCTACGTCGAGCATGGTTATCTGGACTGCGGCATCACCGGTTACGACTGGATCATGGAGAACGGCTCGAAGGTTCACGAGGTCGGCGAATTTCTGTTCAGCAAGGTCTCGCGCCGCCCCGCGCGCTGGGTGTTGTGCGTGCCGGAGGATTCGCCGGTGAAATCCGTGAAAGATCTGCAGGGCAAACGCATCGCCACCGAGGTCGTCAACCTGACCAAAAAATATCTCAAGAAAAACGGCGTGTCGGCCGAGGTCGAGTTTTCCTGGGGCGCGACCGAGATGAAAGCGCACGAACTCGTGGACGCCATTGTCGAAGTCACCGAGACCGGCTCCTCGCTCAAGGCGAACAAGCTGCGCATCGTGGACGAGATCCTGAGCTCCACGCCGCGCCTGATCGCGAACAACATTGCGTGGGAAAATTCATGGAAACGTAAAAAAATTGAAACCCTGTCGCTGCTGCTCAAGGGCGCCTTGGACGCCGAGACGAAAGTCGGTTTGAAGATGAACATCGCCGAAAAAAATCTGGCGAAGTTGCTGGCGGACCTGCCCGCGCTGCGCAACCCGACGATTTCCAACTTGAGCCTCAAAGGCTGGGTGGCGGTGGAAACAATCATTGACGAGAAGGTCGTGCGCGAGCTGATTCCACAGTTGAAAGCCGCCGGCGCGGAAGGCATCATCGAATATCCGCTGAACAAGGTGGTTTATTGATTGCAGAATTTTGTTGGCCTTGGTTCCGCATTTTGCTAAACCATCCCGACATCCATTTATGGGATCACTCAAAAAACGCCGCAAGGCAAAGATAAACAAACACAAACGGCGCAAGAAGCTGCGCTTGAACCGTCACAAGAAGCGCACCTGGCAGAAGTAACCTGCCATCGCCTGTGATTTCAGCCGTTCGCGGTGGTTGTCTTGTGCAGCCGCCGCGAACGGTCTTTTTTGCCGTGAAACATCGCTTCACCAGACATTATACGCGCGACGAGGCGCGGGCGCTGCTGCCGCAGATCCGCGCGTGGCTGGCGGAACTCAACCGCTTTCGCGACGATGTGGATCTCTATGACAAACGCATGAGCGGCCTGAACGCCGAGGGGCAGGACACCGGCGGCACAACGGTCAACAACTGGATTCGCGCGCTGGCCGGAATGCAGCAGATTCTCGCCGACTTCCAACTGCGGGAGATTTTCATCAAGGACCTGTCACGCGGGCTGATTGATTTTCCCGCCCTCATCGGCGGCAAGGAAGTTTTTCTCTGCTGGGAATCCGACGAGGACGACATCGAATTCTGGCACGACCTCGAAACCGGCTACGGCGGCCGCGAAAAACTGGATTGAAATTTCCGGGCGGGTTGCTGGCCGGAAAACCGCCCCCGCCCGGGTGGATAAAAATAATTTCAGTTCCAACCGCTTGAAAGTGGCCGGCCCAGCGGCTACCTTTCGCGGCCTATGGAAAAAGTTGTCATCATCGGTTCGGGTCCGGCGGGCTGGACGGCGGCGCTTTACACGGCGCGCGCGCAGCTTGCGCCCTTCGTGCTCACCGGCCAGCAGCCCGGCGGCCTGCTCACCACCACCAGCATCGTGGAAAATTTTCCCGGGTTTCCCGAAGGCGTGGACGGCTATGAACTGATGACGCGGATGCAGAAACAGGCCGAGCGCTTCGGCGCCAAGACCAGTTTTGGCGTCGTCGAGTCCGTGGATTTTTCCCGGCGCCCGTTCCATCTGGTCGTGGACGGCGAAAAAATGGCGGCGGAAACCGTCATCATCGCCACTGGCGCGGGCCACAGGCATCTCGGTGTTCCCGGCGAACACGAACTGGAAACCAAGGGCACGACTTACTGCGCCACCTGCGACGGCGCGCTGCCGGTGTTCCGCAACCAGCCGCTCGTGGTGGTCGGCGGCGGCGACTCCGCATGCGAGGAGGCGTTGTATCTGACCCGTTTCGGCTCGGTGGTGCATCTGGTGCACCGCCGCGGTTCCTTGCGCGCATCAAAAATCATGGCCGGGCGCACGCTGGCAAATCCGAAAATCAAACCCGTCTGGGATTCCGCCGTCACGGAAATTCTCGACGTGAAGCAGGACCGGGTGACCGCCGTCAAATTAAAAAATCTCCAGACCGGCGCGGAATCGGTTTTGGCATGCGCGGGCGTCTTCATCGCCATCGGCCATGTGCCGAACACGCAGATTTTCAAGGGCAAGATCACGATGGACGAGAACGGCTTCATTGTTCCGCAGCAAGGCACGATGACGAACATTCCCGGCGTGTTTGTGGCGGGCGACTGCGCGGATCATGTTTATCGCCAGGCCGTCACCGCCGCCGGTGCGGGCTGTGCGGCGGCGATTGACTGTGAAAGGTTTCTCGCGGCGCAAAATCAGTGATGGAACAACCGGCGGCGCCTCTGCCGGTTCCAACTGCCAAACATCTGGTGATCAATAAATTTACCGACGGGATCGCTGCCGCAATCATTATGCCGGTTCGGCATTCGCGGATTCACGGGACGGCCGGTTTCGTCCCCGCATAATCACCCCATTTTTTCCCTGACATCCGGTGATTCTCGGTCAGAATGAAAGTTCATTATTTTATGCAAGCCACCCGAATTCTCCCCGATCTCCAATGCTCGCTGCTGTGCGAAGAAGTCCGCCAGGAAATCAACGGCAACCTCTTCCTCATCGGCGTCCTGCATTATCTCCGCGTGCCGCAGTTGCCCGTTGTCGCCGCCCGCATCTGCGTCTTCAACCGCTGGACGGCGGGCATCGGCCAGTTCAACGAAAGCGTGCGCCTGATCGCGCCCGACCAGACCACCGTGGTGAGCAAGGGCGAGTCGAAGTTCGAGCTGCGCGACCCTTCCATGAGCGCGACGAACGTGATGTTTTTCGGCAATGTCAAATTTGAGACCGCCGGCACCTATTTTGTTGAAATCCTCGTGGACGACGTGATGAAGCTGCGTTATCCGCTGCCGGTCGCCCATGTCCCGCTGCCGGGCCAGAATCCGCCGACGGAAAAGACGGCCTGAAGCGCCAGAAAAAAGGATGATGGATTGCGGACTGAACCCCGCTTACTCACCTGGCAGAACTGAGGCGGCCATTCGCAGAGATCACGTCGCCATGATGGAGACGGGGTTGCTCCAGGGGCTTTGGCAGGTGCTGCCGCCCGGCGCGCAGAATTGCAGCAGATAGATCAGGCCGGGCGTCACCGGCTTCAGCACCCTCCGCCGCGCGCCGTTGAAGATGCCCAGGTCCGTCCATGTCTTGCCCCCCGCACCTGATACATCCATCCGCCCGTTGAGCACCCCCTGGCCGCGCACCGTCAACTGGCCGCTGACCTGGTTCAGGATGTTCTTGATCGCGGGCTGGTCCAGCGGGCCGGGCGTGTGGTTGGTGC
>Ga0181520_10001476_pt1 | contig 47537 bp, 39 predicted proteins | sample PEATcosm2014_Bin_29_FD_132451 | JGI IMG/M metagenome (GOLD analysis project Ga0181520, IMG submission 132451) | Peatland microbial communities from MTU Mesocosm Facility, Houghton, MI, USA - PEATcosm2014_Bin02_30_metaG | ecosystem: Environmental > Terrestrial > Soil > Wetlands > Peat | place... | reverse complement strand
GTTTTTCATTTCCTATACGTAGAAGAACCTATCGCGCGCGATCCCGATCCTAGAAAACTACGCTAGCTGCGTAGCGGATCCCTCGTCCCTGATTCTGTTGATGATCGTCGTCGAGGAATACCCGCTCACGATGGGAAAAACCTTGACCTCGATATCGTCGGGGATTTGGTCCTGTTGGCGAACCTCCTCCGCCAGCCATTCTCCACCCTTCACTACGATCGCGGGATGCAGCATTTCAACCAGCGCCGTCGGCTTGAGCTCGTCGAATATAACCACCTCATCCACGAATCGTAGCGCCTGGAGCACGGCCCTGCGGTTCTCCTGTGAATTCACCGGCCTACCCTTGCCTTTCAGTGTTCGAGTTGAGGCATCGGAGTTGATGCCAACGACTAGCCGGTCGCCTAGATTCCGTGACCACTTCAACAGATCCAAATGCCCCTGATGCAATATGTCGAAGATGCCGTTGGTGAACACCACTTTGCCCCGTGGATCGGGAGCGATCCGCTCAACCCTCCGTACATGCCGACGTTCGCCGAACTTCTCAGTGAGCCATTTGTGGCAGATTTCAATATTCATCTCGTCCGTTTGTATCCAAGATCCGAGACAAAGAACGTTGGCATCATTATGCTCCCGGCACTTTCCAGCGCTCTCGTAGTTATGCACCACTGCAGCTCTAACTTTTGGAAACTTATTAGCCGCAATACTCATCCCAATCCCAGTCCCGCAAATTAGAATACCGCGGTCGCAGTCCCCGTTTTGGATCAGGGTGCCTATCAGCTGCGCATAGTCAATGTAATCGACCGATCTTTCCGCAGTAAATGGGCCAAGATCGAGACAGCGGAAGCCGGCTTCCACTAAGGATGACTTGATCTTCGCCTTCGTTTGCACGCCGTTGTGGTCGGCTGCCAGACAGACAATCATATCGCTCACTTCAGCCCCCCTTAAGCTGTAGTCTAAACCAGGCTGGATCCCCGTGCCACCGGACCGTTAGCAGAAAAGATTGGAACAAGCCGATTTTCCTACGATTCATGACTTTCTGCCTTTTTGTCGTTGTCGCGGGCGCCTGGAGAAAACCCCTGAGGCTTGCCATAACATATAGACAATCCAGAGGATAATGGCCTTTCCTGTGAAAACGATTTGAGCTCGATTGAAATGAGACTTGGAGTTTTTGCAAAGCTCTGTGCGGTTGTGAAATCGCGGCAGGGACTCTGGCTGCACGTTTTTGTGGAGCCGATCGAGTATCTGTCCCACAGTGAGTTCCAAAAACATGTGGCTCGCCACCGCGACGACCAGCAGTCCTTGGAATCAAGTTGCACGGAATAGTTCCTTCCCGCGGCATTCCACAGCTTACCTATCGCGAGAACCCACTCGATATTGAGTCGAAGCCTGTGGTGATACACAGCAAACTCCCGTACACGGGCTTCGCAACCACCGTGACGCGACCGACCCTGGCTGATCCCAACGAAAACCGGAATTTGTGAATCTTTGCCAACTTCGCGCAAGCTCTGAACGATATCGGCCGGCCACCTTGTGGCAACAAACCGGTAGCCGCCGATCTGGCTCGAAGCCTGGATGCGCCAGACTCGCCTTTATGAACGTTGAGTAAATCCCCATCTCAAAAACATCTCAACTATGCAGAGAAGCAACTCTCAACTAGACCCGCTGCAAGCGCACAATTTCAACGAGGTCCTAAAGCCATGTCTCTCTTCAGTTCCGAATCGATCTGACAGCATGAAAGAACTCGAGCGATGCAAAACTTAGAGCGCCCACGGCTTTAACTGCGAAGTTGAGTGACAGATGCTGCAGAAGCCCTTGAACGATGCATCCCGTCTTGCCCATCCCTCCAGGCCTCAAGAGCAGCCGTGAACATCTCATCAACTGATATTGAGGTTAGACACTTCTTCTTCCGCTCAACACAGACGTCTATGTGACAATACTGGCATTCGACCGCATGATAAACACACCGATGGAAACTACCGACGGGATACCAGACTCCCGGATAATCCCGCGCTGAGAAGGTAATCGCGCAAGGCACCCCACTGGCCGCGGCAAGGTGCATCGGCCCGCTGTCCGGCCCCAAGAACAACTGAGTCTGGCAAAGCACTGCAGCGGTCTCGCGCGGAGTCAACCGTCCGCAAAGGTTAAGAGTGTCTCCTCGCCAGCCCTCTGCAACATATGCGCTTGCAGAATGATCTTCCTTTGCCCCCACCAGAACTAGCGAAAACTCCGGGAATCTCGGGGAAAGCTTCTTTATAAGCTCTTGCCAGTTCTCCTGTCCCCAGTCTTTGGCTTCTACCTTGGTCCCAGGCCCGCATGCAATGAGTGGCTTGCCCGCAAACGCTCCAAGTATCTCCCGTGCTCTCCCATGTTCCTCTTTCGTCAGAAGCAAATCCCAATTGGCAACATCGTCCGGCGCTGCATCGCCAAGCTCTCTAATCAGCCTAGCCAGTCTATGAGACTCGCGCTCATACAGTCCGCTGCCATCACTGAGCAGGAGTCGTCTCGGCTCAGCGGTTGCTGGAACCCCAACAATCCGGCTTGCCCCCGAGAACAGCCGAAAGAAATGAGTGTCCAGGCGAATTCTGTTGAACGTCCGAAATATCCACATCAGGTCCACCACCACTTCCGGGTTGAACCTCCGGATCTCAAAGACCTTGCGGTATAGCCCCCCCCATGCGGTGGCATCGTATCGAATACACCCGTGTATAAGTCCAGAGGCGCCCAAGACTGATTCTGCCGCAGGGGCCTTTGCGTGCAGCGGCACGTTGGTCAGCAGTATGCGTTCCGCCTCCGGGAAGCACCTTGCGATCAGGTGAAAACACGGCAGCGCGACGATAGTGTCTCCAAGGCTTCCTAGCCTGTAAATTAACACCCTCTTCACCGAAGGATCGACTTTCATTATTCTCCGCTCCCCCAATACTATTGGCTCATTCCGGCCGCCGCATTTGCGCGAACTACCCTGAAACGATGCTCTCCTTTTACTCAGTACCAGCCCTCACCAGCTGCCGAGAGCCTTCTCCTGAACCTTACCAGGATCCGTGGAGGATGAAAAGAGAACCGCGATTGTGCTTGAAGTCGAGAGCTTGGGCAGCCGGATCACGAGGTCGGTGATGCCAACTACCGACTTTTCAGGGGGAAATGTCTCTGGCATGACCCGTTCAAAGTGCAAGGAAGGAGTCAGTATCCGGGCCTTGATAGATGGTCCGCCCTTGAATAGCGTTGCTGTGCGGCCGTCTGGGCTAAGAACGACATTCGCATAAGTATGGAAATGCCACACCACGTCGCTTGGACGCGCCGGAACAACCTCGTCCTGAACCAGAAACCCGCCATCTGCCAACAGGGCAACGCCTCGGTGCCATTGCTTCAGTTGAGTTTTATAAGCATTGCTCAAATCGATGATCGAGAATAGCCGATCACTCCGCTTCTGGATTGGAGAGATACTGGCCTTTGCGTCCAGATCCTCGTTCACATTGTCAACGGTCAGCGTGTTGTGAGCCTCGGTCCGCATCCGATAGTACGTCCACCGTTGGGGTCCAAAATAGCCCGGGAGGAAGTAATTGTCTGAGCCCGGATCAATGCCCCATCTAAACCCAAGAGCATCGAGGACGAAGGAGCCTAGATCGAGGTGACCATGGCTGGCCTGTGCATCGCCCCCCTTGAACGCAACGTACCAAGTGTTAGGGTCGGACCAGGAGAGACGAATGAATCCTTGGTCGATGCGGGAGAAACTTCGGTAGAGTGGCGATGTGCGCGATGATCCGCCATGCGGGCCAAGAGAGTACCAAAAGAGCCCTAGAATGTTGAACCGGTTGCTCTCATCCGCAGAACCGATGGTCAGTTGCTTTTCGATTTCCCTTTCTGACGTTGGGTACTCAGCCCGATTAAACCTCCGTGCAAACCAGAACATCTGGGGCGCAGGGGAGATTAGAGGCTCTGCATCGCCAAAGTTGGCACTCTGGAAGATCGGGCCAGTTGATTGGATGCGGTAATCGCCGGTTTGCGAGAAGCCCGCGGCAGCTCCCTGTCCGAAATCTGTACCTAAAGAAGACTGAAGGGCTGCTAGATAAATCGCGTTGTAACTCGTCGCATAATTCCAATAACCCGGCCCCTCATCAAAGCCACCGTCCGGTATGAAGAGTCTCATCAGAGAAGCTAGGGCCGGTCGGGCATATCCCACGATCTCCGCAGCCTGAGAGATACTTGCCGGGTCGCTGGATTCGGCAACCGCAAGGGCGCCGACCGTCTCACCTCCGAAGCAAACTTGACCCCAATTGTTCGTATAGTGGACTTTCTTTGCATGCAATTGCTCCAGGAATGGAGCAATCCCCTTCAATTGCACTGCTCGCCGAATCGTCTCTCTCTCTGCTGGGGTAAGCACGGGATAAAGCCAGTCGTAGCCAATGCCGAGCGCGGTGGTCAATTCCGCGGTATCAAGGAAATGCTTTGGGTTCCAATCGGAGAAGCTCGCGGCAGCAAGCATCTCCTGTGTGGCACGGGTCGAATAGCGCCGATCACCGGTCAAACGGTACATACCCGCGAGCGTGAGGACCCGATCTTCCATGTTCCGCACTGTGCGCTGCAAGTCGTTCTCTGCATCCATGGCGTAACGATCCGGTTGCTGCCGAAGCATCCCTTCACTCCGAGAGCGCAGCGCCTCAAACTGTGCCCTTGCAAAGGGATCGTTCGCGATCGCGCGCTTCGTTGCCAGAAGATCGGCATCCGTAACAATCAGCCTCGGATGAGCAAACCGAAACGTAGCCATCGAAGTGGCCGTCGGAGGTCCGTCTTGGCCACGAGCAAAATCCAGAGAAGCGGCCCACATGGCCGCAGTGGCTACTAACAGTGATATATTGCGCTGAGCATTCACGGAGGGCTCCCTAATGGCTTTTGGGCCATCGCATTTTAGCAGGATTACACGCTAGACCTAGCCCATTGACCGAAAGCCAATGATCAGGTCTTTACCGATGATCGGGTTGCTTTCGCTAGCGAATGGGCGGCCATTACCTGTCCGAGCGACGCTTACGATGCGAGTATCCTGGGGTGATCTTCGAATCCCACGGGCACGCCGCAACATAGGATTTCCGGACGAACTCTGTGGTTCCCAAAATTGAACATAGCGCTTATACTCGCATCATGCAACTAGCGGAGGCAATCGGGACGCGAGTCAAAACGCCAACCAGCGGCGGTCGGCGTATCCGCCTGGACGAAATCGGTATCACCCTCACGTGGGAAGAAGCTCTGAATCTTCCCGTCTTCATCTTCTTGGCCATGAACGGCATGTTGCACATTTCCGGCCTGCACACCGTACACGTCGTCAATGGCATTTTCGCAGCATTTTTCTGGATTCTGAGCACGCTGGCTTTCCTCCGCAACCGGTCTCGCATCCACTGGGAGTTCTGGACCTGCCGGTTTGCATTTATCTTCCTCCTGTTCACGCTCGCCAGTGTCACGTGGGGTACGGCTCCCCTCAGCACTGTCTGGATCCCATGCATCACTGCAATCTGCACTTTTCTCTATTTTAACTACCTGCTGGACCGTTATAGCTTGAACGACGTTACGCGTATGATGGTTTGGGCATTTGGAATCCTGCTTTCTCTCAGCCTGGTGGCGGTACTTGGATTCCCATCCTTTGCCATAGACAACGGATCACTTGATCCGACCAATTTCGGCTGCTGGAAGGGAGTTCTTAACCAGAAGAATATTCTAGGCATCGCTACGGCCCTCGGATTCGCGGTGGCCCTCGGGCTGCGTCCCAAGAGTTCCGTCGACCGCGCCTGGCGATGGCTCTTGATTCTTGAAGCGCTCCTCTGTGCTTACGGAACCGTAAGCCGTGAAGCCCAGATCGCGATGGCGGCTTGTTTGGCATTCTCTGTTCTAATGCTGGTTATCCGAAATCTGGAGCCTCGATCCCGGATGCCCATCCTCCTCACCGGGCTGTGCGCCTTTGCCATCTGCACGGTATTGATTTACTTGAATCTGGATGCAATTCTAGCTCTGATTGGAAAAACAAGGGATCTGAACGGCCGCGCGAATATCTGGAGCGATACGTTTCTCCTGATCCGAAGGCGGCCTTGGCTCGGGTATGGCATCTATGGGGTATGGCAAACCCCCTACGCGTCGGATGTGGTCGTACGTGAGGGGTGGAACGTATCGAGTTCACACAACAACTACGTCGAAGTGCTTCTAGGTTTTGGAGCGATAGGGCTTTGCTTCTATCTACCGATCATTCTCTCCGCGTTTCTCTTCATGGCCCGCGCTCTGTTTAACTATAACTTATTGGAATTGCAAGTCCTTATTTACGTTATGATCACTTTGCTCATCTTGAGTATGGCGTCTCCTCTAATTGTGTACTCTCCGTCCGTGGGCATGGTGCTTCTACTCTATTGCGTTTCTCACTTAGAGAGAATTGAGCGAACCGGGTTCATGACCTTGCGCACCTCTCGAGCAGCGAGTTGACGAAGCGTCGACTGCATTCCTTTGAAGTTCGTCAGAGCTCGAGCTTAGAATTCGTAAGGGGTGGAAGGCCCGGTTTTATTATATGTGGCTTTATCTCTCTTAGCTTCGTGATTCAACGAGCCGTTAACTATCCCTGTCGTTCGTCGCTAGCTCGCCTTCCTGCCATAGTTCCTTACTCTTCTTCCACAATTCCTTCGGAGAATCGCCGTTCGCAACATCGGGATGTGGAAACAGACCATATTGGATTCTCTTCCCAAACGCAACCGGTGAACTTAGAAAAGCCCGCGAGATCGAGACCAAGCCCTGCATCAATCTTGCATTGCTCAAATGCATGTTGGCACTGCGTAGATGATGCCTCAGGCGGAATTTACGCGGGTCAAGCAGGTTGCGCAGCACGGGATAGACGTCCTCATAGCAGCGCGGAGTTAGGTTTGATAAATGCGAAACGAGAAGATATTGAATGTAAAATGTATTCACTGCCTGACGCTCGAGGTTTTGCCACGAACTGCTCATCCGATTTTGCCGCACGCCAACCGTGATCTCAGGAATGAAGCGAATGTCATAGACGAGCGCCATGCGCCACCAAAGATCAACATCCTCCACGTAGAGGTTGAACCGGTACCCTCCCACGGCCAACGTCTTTTCCACGTTCAATGTCACGCTAGGATGACATATGGCAAGCAAGTACCCTTCCTCAGTCATCTTTCTGAGCTTCTCCGGGCTACCCTGCGTCGTGCGAAACTTGCCCAGGCCTTTCTTCATTGGATAGTAGTCCGCATCCGAATAGAACATCCCCGCATTCGGATACAAACGAATGAACTCAATCGTCTGTTCGAGACGGCGCGGATAAGCTATATCGTCCGCATCCTGCCTGACAAGCCATGGAGTACTGCTTAGCTCAAGCATTCTGTTGAGGGTCGTGCTCAGGCCGGCGTTCTGCTGCGAGATCACCTTTACCCGCTTATCCTTGACCGATTTAAGGTAATCGAGGCTTCCGTCGGAGGAGCCATCGTTTATCACAAGAAGTGTGAAATCCTTATAGGTCTGTGAAAGCAGACTCTCCACCGTCTCAGGAAGATGGGGCATTGCGTTAAACACCGGCAGGCCAACAGTGATCAGTTGCGACATAGGACATTCACCGTTCCGAAGATCGTATAATTCTTAGCGCTGCGAATAACGAGCTATCTGACGAACCCACGGCGGGGCACACCACATCGAGATATAAATCGCCACATCAAACCAGGATGGACTGCCGTTCCGAAACATATCGATCAGCAGCGGGAAGATGCTTCTCCAGGCACGCTGTCTTGCGGCCTGAGGAGCAACTTGCGTGGCAATGAAACCGGAATAGGCACGTCTTGTGATCATCTCACGCTCTGATCGAATCCAGTTCCATGAGTACCTCCAGTCCAACCTGGTGCTAACGCTGCTTCGGCCTTCAGCCTGTATCCATATCGTAACGGGTTCGGCGACGAATTCTATGGATACTCCCGGGCGTTCGGCTGCACGAATAACCCAGTCCAAATCCTGAAAACGGAGCAGCCCCTCTGTAAATGGCAGTTCAAGCAGGAACCTGCGCGGTACGAAAAGGGTGCTAGTCTGCATAAGGCCTTCTCCATAGGACCAGGAATTGCGTGCGAGCAAGTATTCGGAGATTGGGTAGGAAGGCGCCTTGCGTGGCCATATCAGGTCCTTAGAGTGAGACCTGGCGATCACCTGCCCGGAAACTATCGGAATCCTGGCGTTAGACAGCCGGGCGCACTCCATCTGCCTCGTGATCTTCCCCGGCAGCCATTCGTCATCGTCATCGAGTAAAGCAACCCAGTCTCCCCTAGCAGCTTGCACGCCGGCGTTCCTTGCACTTGAGCCGCCCTTGTTTTCCGCGAGTGACACGACCCGAATTCGGGAATCCGTCATGGACTGGAACGCTGAAATTGTCGCTGGGTCGGGGCCATCCACAACAACTACAACTTCGAGGTTGGGATAGGTCTGGCCAAGCGCGCTACGCACAGCTCTGCACACTATGTCCGGACGGTTGCGGGTGGGAATCACCGCGGTCACCAAAGGATCCGCAGCATTTTCATTTATCTGCATCGGCTCGATCCTTCGTCAACTCTCTCAAAACCATCGGCAATAACACCAGCGGTTCAATCAAGTATCTACGGAACAACTTCCTCGGGCGCGTTATCAGCCGGTAAAGCCACTCCATGCCAAGCTGTCCAATCCAGCGAGGAGGAGGCCTCTGTATCCGCAAAAAGTACTCAATGGCGGCTCCGCAGGGCAGAAACAGATGAGTGTTGACTCTGCTGCGTGCCTGCATGATCCACCGCTCCTGGATGGGCATGCCCATGCCAGCCAAAATAACGTGCGGCGAGAACTCTTCGATCTCCTTCCAGACCTCTGTGTCTGGATCGAATGCATCAAAACCCTGATGGCAGCGCACTTGGAGCCCGGGGAATTGCGAATGCAGACGTGCTGGAACTCTGTCCACCATGCTCGGCGGACCACCCAAGAAATAGATTCGCCACGATTTCTGCTCGGCCATGGCAAAAAAATCTTCGATCCAATCCAGGTAGGTGTTTCTGTGTATTCGCCGCAAGGGAAGTTCGAACAACTTCGCGAGAAGGATTAGTGAAATCCCGTCAGCGTGGGTGTAGGTACTTGCTTCGTAAAACTCCCTCATGTCAGAGTCGTGGTGGAAAAGATACAAACTATGCAGATTATGGTTGCCGATAATGCAATTGTGGTCGTTCGATAGGACAATCGACTCAATGGTCTTCAACAAATCGGCCTTCGTCAGAGGTTGGACGGCAATACCGAGGAAGCGATATGTCGGGAACATCTCTTGAGTCATGGGTTTGAAAGTTGGCCCCTTGTTGAAGGTCATTGAAACTGGCTGTCGAATCCGATTGGCTTGGGCTTGGGAGAAAGGTAGCCTGCTCAGGTCAAGGACCAACAGTTCACATCAGGCGAATCTCCTTCGAAACACCGGGATCCAAGCGCTGGGCCTACAGGGGTCAATGAAATCTGTCCCTTGCGGCTACTCTATCATACAATTTCTGGCCTTCGGATTGATGAGCCTTTTATCATGCAAAAAGCGCCTTGGGCTAGCCTTTGTTCTCTGACCAACTCTGAGAATCCGGCCAACCATATTGGAGGTTTCGGCCTGTGATGCGCTTGAGTGTGCATTCCTAGGCCGGCACTTCGGACCGGTGCAAAATGACTCGCAGAATAGTCCAGTTCATAATCGCAAGTGCCCCATCCGCCGCAATGCTCGCCCATGCCGCTCCAAGCCAACCATGGCGGGGAATCAGCCAGAGATTTAGCCCGAAGTTGAAAGCGGCAGCCGTAAATTGCGCTGCAGTTCTGACGCCCTGGCGTCCTGCGCTCGTCAGGACGATGCCCGAGATTTGATGAATGCTGCGAAACAGCGGAATGATGGCCAGCCATCTTAGCGCGCTCACACTCTCGGCGAACCCACGCCCAATTACCATTGGAATGGCTGGCGCGCAGACAAAGAGAAGGAGCGAGCCGGCCGCACCCATCAGGATCGATTTGACAACGAGACGATCTCCGTACTCGGCAGACTTTGCAATGCCCTCGCGGCCCTTTTGAAAGAGCCGCGGTAGGGCTGCGTCGCGAACTGCAAAGATCGGAATTGTTGCAATATCCACCAGCCGGTAGGCCATGGAATAGACTCCATTGCCCTGGTTCATGTTGTAGTGGCTGAGCATCGCCTTATCGATGTCGTTGTACACAGAAGTAGTGGAAGACGCGAAGGCGAAACCCAGTCCTTCCATCCCATGCTTTCGAGCTAACGTAAATTTGAAGGATGGTCTACCAAACTGCCTGATGGCCAGGAAGACTGCCGCGATGGCCGCTATGCCAGACACGATGGTGGAGACAACGGCCCACTGGTAGGCCGAGGCGCGATGCATTGCCAGGAGCATGGCCAAAGCCGCCAGAGTACGCAATGCACTAACCAGTAGATTGAGCAATGCGGTGACGCGCATCTTCTCAAACGTCTGAAAGACTCGCGCAATCTCCACCGACAACTGGCCAAACAAGCAGTTTGCAATTGCGGCCAGGAAGACAAGGCGCGCGCTCTCCGCATTGATCAAGCGCGATGCGGAAAGTGTTAATCCCACTATCAGAAAAGCGCCCACCGATGAGGTAACGAGGAGCATGTTCCCAAAATACGGCGCAAATTCATTTGGGCGTCCAGACACGTAGCGAATAAATATGCCCCCGGTTCCCAGAGGGCTATAAATCGCAACTATCGACGTAAAGGCAAATGCTCCTACAAACACACCGTATTCCGTACTGCCGAGGACGCGCGCAAGAACAATGAAATAAACCGCCTGAAGAACAAGGCCAAGCCCTTGGCCTACCATGAGCCAACCTGCGTTCCTCACAAGTGATCTCTGCAGCAAAGCCCTAACTGGCTCCAGCCAATCGCGGCTTCCAGAAGCAACTTTCACTGACTCTCCTTTGAATTACGTCAATAGGACATAGAAACTCACTCTCAGGCAGCGCACTTCGAGTGCACCTGTCAACTCCTCTTTAGACTTCTAACTGTTCGATTTTCACGCAATCTTCACAGAACTTTTCAGATCGTCTCTGGAATCCCGTCACTCCGGTATCCGACTTCAATTGGCTCTTAAACCGAGGATCGCGCGCACTGTTCGTGGAGCCACATTTCGCAAAAGACCACTCTGGTAGATCTACGGCATCAATCTGCGAAATGAACTTGCCATCGGAATCGGTGGGCTATGTCGTTTTACTGTTTACTCGATGTTGGAAGCGCCAAGCCTGCCAATGCCGCCTGTGCTCCGGCCAGGGTCAAATGCTGGTTGTCCTCGTAGTAGCTGTGCGCGGAGTCTCGGTAACGGCAAGCAGACAAAGATGTACATAGCTCCGCTTCAGGATCAGTCAAACCGGCTCGAAGCGATTCGGCTGCCACTTCAACCGCCTTTCGCGCTATTATATCCGCCGATGGATCAATCGCCGAATCCGTTCCGGGATCGACCGGTTGGCCCGATCGAAGTTGACTAGCCAGAATTCTCCGTAACGGGAGTCCAGCCGACCGAATCCGCCACATGGGGTCGACTGCGAAAGCCGGAACGTCTTGAGATATCAAAACTCGTTTTCCCGCCTTCTGCAGTTCGGTAATCGTGAACAACAGGCTAGTCGAAAGGACCTGCTCCGACTCTCGAAGACTCGGGAGGGGTGCATGGGGAGCGGCGCCAGTGACGATCCAACCGGTGCGGTGCTCGTATGGATCGACAAGCGAGACTCTCCAATAGCCTGCAAGAACGACTATCCCAATTCTCCGCTCGGTCGCGATGGCGTGTAAAACGCTGTTGTTGAATGCAATGCACTCGCCGGCATCCATGGGACGCTCAGGGTAGTAAAGCCCGGCATCCGCGAGGGGAGGGCAAGAGCCCTTGGCCATCTCGATGAAGTCGTACCCTGCCCGATGGGCTTTCTCGCGGAGCACAGGGGCAAGCGATCCGGCATGACTGTCACCCCAGAGAGCCAACGCCTGCCCTCCAGTATTCTCCTGGCATGCGTTTGCGATGTTGGGATGCGCGATTGTCTCTTGCACCAAGCACGGATCGTCAGTGGCCTTGTCGAGTTTCTCCTCAGCCGCGAGTTGCGGCGTCCGGAATGCCAAACCGTAGCTGCCTCTAACAGCTAGACAAACAACGATCAAGACGGCCGTTACCGCGGCATATCGCATAAGCAGTGTACGAGCAGGCGTGCGCGATCTTCGAAGAGGCTGTTCTACCCAGTGGTAACTCGCTGTCGCGGCTACAAAAGAAACAGCAAGGACCCCACAGGCCAGAAGTCTTGATGGATTTTCCCCTAACACAATCCTCGTGAAAGTGAAAAGGGGCCAATGCCAGAGGTATAACGAATACGAGATTCGACCAACAAAGCGCAAAGCGCCTGTGGAAAGTATGGTTCGATTCGTCCACCCACCTGGAGTACACAGGACCAGCGCACAGCCAATCACCGACGGCAGCGCGGCAGCACCAGGAAACGGCACAGTCTTCGATAAGAGAGCGATGGGCAAGAGGATCAGAAGAATACCGCCTGCTCCCAAGACATTCTGGGCGCGTTGGCTTAGGGGCGAAAGACGCGTGCTCGAACCACACATCACGGCTATGACGACGCCGACCAAAAGCTCCCAACCGCGAGACGATAAAAGATAAAACGCCGCTCTTGGCGTGTACTCAACCTGGTAACAGGCCATGCAGAACAAAAACACCGTCAACGAACCGAGGACTGGCAGCAGGCGAACCTTGAGGCGAAGAAGCAGCACCATCATCAACGGAATAACAAAGTAGAACTGCTCCTCGACACCGAGGGACCAGGTCATGAGCAGCGTGCGCAGATCGGAAGAGACAGCAAAATAGGTGGATGCTTTCCAGAAAAAGACATTTGACCCGAAGAGAAGGGTGGCTACCCCTTCGGTGGCCGCTCGTTGCAATTCAAGAGGCGACAGCAGCGCCGCGCCCAGAAGGAGAACCACACAAATCACGACATAGAGCGCTGGAAGAATCCGCTTGGCACGGCGACGATAGAAGGATGAGAATCGAAATCGCCCTGAGACCTCCTCCCCATAGATGTGGCCGCCGATGAGGAATCCCGAGATCACGAAGAAGATATCAACCCCGGTAAAGCCGCCCTGGAACGCGCGAAACCCCGCATGGAACAGAAGAACGGAAAGAACAGCGACAGCCCGCAGACCATCGATATCGGAACGATAACCCTCCCCCAAGTGGTTCGCTCCCAAGGATGACCGCTCCGAAATTCTCGCCATGACAGGAATTATATCGTCGCCATAAACTCGTTTCGCAGGCAGCTCGGAACAAGCCTCAGCTTGGTCAATCGGCAAAACGGATCTGGGTCGGCAAATGCTATGATGCCGTTATACGGATTAAGCAATCAAATGACCTCAAATTCATAGTCAATTGAAGGAAGCTGCTGCATGGACGTCGACAGCGCTGATGGCATCAGTTCCAGAACTACGCCGAACGGCCCCGTCCGCCTCGCAGTGCTGATCACCTGCTTCAATCGCAAAGATGTGACGCTGCGATGCCTGGAGGCGTTCTCTGCACAACGTCTGCCCGATTGCCGTGCCGAAATCTTCGTTGTGGACGATGGGAGCTCCGACGGGACCTCCAACGCAATCGCCGAGCGCTTCCCCGAGGTTCGCCTTTTCACCGGAACAGGCGAGCTTTTCTGGAATGGTGGAATGCATATGGCCTTCGGCCAGGCCATCGCGGAAGATTTCGACTACTATCTCTGGTTGAACGACGATACGATCCTCTTCGAATCAGCGATCTCTGCAATGCTTCGCATCGCCAGGGAACGCCAGCAGAACGGCGTTGATTCGATCATCGTTGGAAACACGATTGATCCAACCACGAACCAACATTCCTACGGCGGCGTCTTGAAAGGGCGCGGCATAAAGCCGGCGGCCTTTCGCCTGGTTACGCCCAATCCAAATCACGCTGAAGCTTGCGATACGATGAATGGCAATTGCACGCTGATTCCGAGAGCTGCGGTGCTGAGGATCGGCAATCTGGACAAGCGTTTCCGCCACAATTTTGGCGATCTCGATTATGGCCTTCGAGCCAAGGCACGAGGCATCGCAATCTTCGCGGCTCCGGGCTTTGTGGGCGAGTGCAGCCGGAATACAGATGCTGGAACCTGGAAGGACCAGACTGCAGACCTGAAGGTTCGATGGACCCGGATGCACTCGCCAAAGGGATGTCCTTGGCACGAGTGGTCCTATTTCACGCGTCGCCATCTCGGGCGTTTCTGGTTTCTTTCGGCCATATCTCCATATGTGATGGTCGTTCTACAGTCGATTCGGCGCGGCTTAGCGCTGTAGAGTCTCGGTCTCCCGCGCAGGCAACCATCATGTGCCTCACTGCCCAATTGTGCCTGCTAGCTGGAGGTGAATCGAAAGTAGACTTCTTCGTACATGCTTACAACCCGCTCCGCACTGAAGACTGTAGAGGTCCTGCGCTTCCCGGCTTTTCCAAGGGCCATCCGGATCGATCTGTCCTGGATCAGGGTCCTCATCGCACCCGCAATATCCTTGGGGTCGGACACATCGCGGGCCAAGCCTGCTTCGTCCCCAAGCATCTCCAGCACCCCGGGCGTTTTCGCTCCCGCAATCACCGGCTTGGAAAGCGACATGGCCTCCAGGATGGTCAGGGAGAATGCTTCGTCGAGCGATGGATGCAGCAGAACATCCACCTCGCTCTGAAGAACGGAAAGAACCTCAGAATGCGGAAGCGGGCCCACAAAGGAGATTCCCTCGGCAAGCCCTTTTGACGAAGCCCAGAGATTTGCTTCCCCTCCCGGACCATAGCCTTCGCCGATCATCAAGAGCCGGGTCGCCGGAAACTCCCGGCGAATCTCCTGGAAGGCCCGTACAGCTGGTTTCGGGTTCTTCCTCCGCGTCCACCCCTGCAACACCGTGGCAAACGTCAGAGGTGATGCCGAATCCAGGCCAGAAGTTGGCACGACCAACTGCTTATCCTGGCAGAAGTTTGGAATCACATCAATGACTGCGTCCGGCCGCAAATATCGGCGAAAATGCCTGGCGGCATCCTGGGAAACCGCTGTAAACCTCTTGCACCGGGCCGCGACCGAATAGGCCATCATCAGCCTGACGGTGCGATGGGGATCGCGGAAATGCCGCAGCACATTCCAAGGGAGGTCGTGGATGGTGACGAGAGTTGGAACACGCGCCAGCAGCGCCCCGAGTGCAAATTCGTATGTCCAGTGAGCGTTCACAAAAGGGGGCGACTCCTCCCGGATGGCGCCGCGGAGGTACTCGATCTCCCTTTTGTAGAAATCCCTGGTGAAATGGATTCGCCGGGCAGGGCCGACGCGGATCATCAGCGGTCCCCAGTCAAACCTCTGTTCAGAATCCATATCATGGCTGAGAGTAAACAGCGTAATCTGATGGCCACGATCCACCAGGCTGGCGACGAGGGGGGTGGTTGCCGTGCTGCCAAGTCCCCTTGGCAGCCCCTCCGCGCTCTTGCCGAGATGCTGCGCCAGCGCATGAAGGTCTGCAGGGGCGCAAATGCCAATCTTCATGCGGCCGCCCCTTCCCGATGAGCGGGCAATCCGTAGAGTTCTTCGCAGATGATCTGAACACCCCTCGCCGGAGCGAATTGCGAGCGGATCGCCATGCTGTCCTTTTGGCAGTCACTCTCCTTGATTGCCTGAGGTTGCGCGAGGAGGTTACGGATCTCGGTTGCAATTGGCTCCGCCTCGGGTCGCACAAATCGTACGTGGGGCGCCGCCTGTTCGAGATCGATGAGCCCTGGGACGCGAGTTAAGATCGCCGGGCACCCCGATGCAATTGCTTCAAGAGGAGCGATGGCCAACCCTTCATGCAGCGAGGGCATGACAAATAAATCGCACGCCCAAAGATAGGTTCGGATATCGCGCTGGGGACCGCAGAACTTTACCTTGTCGCTCACTCCAATCTGCCTCGTCATCTCCCTTTCCGGACACCCTTCCTGTTCCCTGCCCACATGCAGATACAGGATTTCCATATCCGCGCTCAGTTCATGGACTGCGCCAATCAGCGCAGCGTGATTCTTCGCCTGGTTGCAGTTGCCAACACTGACCAGCACAGCCGCCGTGGGGGGAAGACCTAGCGCCACGCGGGCCACTCGGCGTTCTTCTTCATTTGGCGGCCTGAACCGATCGGTATCGATCCAATTCACGATCCGCACCCCGACGTTCTTGAACTCTTCCCGTTCGCAATCGGCGACTCCATCGCTGACCATGCCGTACCTTCCGCCAAGTATTCGAACTACTCGGCGCTCCAGCCCCTTTCGAATTCGAAGTATTCCGTTGAAACGAAACGTGTTATGAACGCTCAACGCCACCTTCGGCACGCCGGCGAATCTGGCGAGCAGGGCGTAAACCGGCGGCGCAGCCTCAGTATGAATATGGATTGCATGGTATTGCCTGACTCGGCAAAGTCGGAAGAACTGCCACAGGAAGCACAGATTAGGCAAGTAGCGACGCCTTGAGCGAAACGGCAAATGGATGATGCGGTAGCCGGCTTCAGCGAGTCGTGGCGCCAAAGAACCAACCGCATCGGATGTGCTCAGGATGTCGCATTCGACCCCATACTGTGGCCAAACCTTAGCACTGCAGAGCAGCATGGTTTCCATCCCCGATGGCTCGAGGCTCGACATGATATGGAGTACGCGCCTTGCCGGTTGCACGGTCTGAGTCGATTCTGGCGCATCCATGTTCCGTTAATCCGCCCGTTATCAGAGTTATGGATTGACTCGAGGTTGCCCCACCCGGTCTCGGCAATTATCATTGTTTTGCGTGGACTTTGGGCCTTGAGACCCTCAACCCAATAGTACACTTGGCTCTTACCGCTCGACCTGCATACGAGGCAGCCTCAGAGTTTTTGTTGTGGCATATGACGCTTGCGGTTCCTGAAGTCATTAGAGGTTGATTTGGCTGTTTGCTTACCCCTCCAAGGCAAGAATGCCCCCTTGGATTACCAAAGTACCGAGGCGGCGGTATTTTCACTGACTTCAACACAGAATTCTACCGATGTTGGACGTGATGTCTGCCCCACCGACACCTCCTCAACATTGGGTGTTTTGTGGCTTCACGCTCCCAGTTGCTCGACCGTTGAACCTGTCTAGAATAGCTGTTGGACCAATTCCTTGAGAGAGCAGAACTATCCATGGCTGCAAGTTACCCGTCAAACGAAGAAGGCTTCAGCGACCGCAACGAAGATGACGACCGCCCTGTGCGCCCTCTGGCGGACAGGCGAGAGATGCATCTGCTTGACGCTCTGTTCGTTCTCCGAAAAAAGCTGGCGCTCATCATTTTTTGCGGCTCCCTCGGCTTGCTCCTAGCGCTGCTCGCGACTTGGATGATGCAGATCAGGTACAGTTCGACCGTTATCATCCAAATCCATAGAGAGGGTGGCTCGGCTCTCAGTCTAGGCGATCTAGCCGGCATCGGATCGCAGATTGGCATGGGAGATGAGACGAGCACCGAACTGCTCACGGATGAGACAGTGATCGGGAACGAGGATATCGCAATCAAGGTGATCGAGAGCCTCTCGTTGGCCGGACGCGAACCGTTTGTGTCTCTGAAGAGGGCTCAAGGCTCAAAAGACTCAGGACCGGCCGCCTGGGAAAACGACCTTGAGTTCAGGGATCGCGCGGTGCGGCTCTTCCAGTCCCGCTTACGCGTCTCGCTGGTCAAAGGGACGCGGCTCATCACAGTGACCTACACCGACGAGGATCCCCAGCAAGCAGCCGCAGTTGCCAATGCGGTGGTCGAAGCCTATCTCATTGAGGTCACGCAACAGCGATACAACGCCACTTCAAAGACCTCCCGTTGGCTCACTGAACAGATATCCGATCTGAAGACCAAGGTCAGCGAAAGTCAGAATAAGGTGAACGCCTTCCGGCAGAAGGTTGGAATTGTCGGTGTGCCACCGGTCGCGGATGCACAGCATTCAGGGCAAAGTGCTCTCGAATACGACCACGTTGAGCTGGACCGGCTAGCCGACCTCAATCGCCAACTGACTGCGGCAGAGGTAGCCCGCATCTCAAGTGAGGCGATCTACCACCTTACCGAAAGTCAAAACCCAGATTTGTTTCTCGGCATTGAGTCCAGCCAGATAGGCAGTAATCCTTCCGGAGCTTCCCTTCTGTCTTCAGCAAGCCAGGACATTGGCCTGCTGAGGCAATTGCGCACACAACAAGGTCAGCTCAAGCTTGAACTTGCCTCCAGCATGCTCAAGTACGGGCAGAAAAACCCGGTCATCGTCGGAATCCAAACCCAATTGACTGAACTGGATCACCAGATGGCGGAGGAAATGCGCCGGATCGGCATCCAGGCGAAGAACAACTTTGACCTTGCAGCGGGAATGGAGAACTCCATCCGCCAGAGCGTTGACAAGGAGAAGGACAAGATCGCGCAGTTGAACAACAGTGCGGATCAACTGCTGATGTTGCAGCAGGAGGAGGCTTCCAACCGGTCCCTCTACGAGAGCCTATACGGCAAACTGGAAGCTGCAAGTGTCCTGGCAGGGGCGCAATCGTCAAACGTGACCATTGTCAATCCGGCACGGGTCCCATCGCGCCCTTCCCGTCCCAAGTCAGCTCAAAACCTGGCTCTCGGCCTTTTGGCAGGTCTCGCTATCGGGGTCTTTGGAGCGTTCGTCAGCAACTACCGCGACGATGCTATTTCGACGCCAGACGACGTCTCATCCTTTTTCGGGTACTCGATTCTCGGCTTGATTCCTTTATTTGATCGGCGCGCGAAGCTGAAGGGGGCGCTGGGCAGTCCGGGCGCCGACAGCCAAACGACGACCGACACATCGCAAGCTTGGGTTCTTCGGTCGCCGAAATCCGCCTCGGCCGAGTCATATCGTCAGATTCGCACGGCCATTCTCTTGAGCCGTCCCAGCAAACCCCCGCAAGTCCTGCTTTTTGTAAGCGCGCTCAGCGGCGATGGCAAAACCACCTCGTGTTTCAATTTGGGGTTTGCCTTTGGCCTTCAGGGCAGCCGTGTTCTGCTGATCGATGCCGACCTGCGCCGCCCATCGCTCCATTCAGTTCTGAACATTCACAATGGGGAGGGCCTTAGCCAATGCCTGTCCAGTGAATTGGACCCCAGGTCCGTTATTCGCCCTCTTCCCGAGCTCCCGAACGTTTCCGTGTTGACCGCGGGGCCTATTCCACCGGCGCCTTCTGAGTTACTCGGTTCCAAGCGGTTTGTGAACTTACTAGAATCCTTGAAGAGCGAATTCGATTTCATATTCATCGATGCGCCCCCGATTCTGATGGTGACGGATGCGGTGTTGGTTGCGCAGTCGACCGATGGAATCGTGTTCATCGTCAGGGCGGGCGTCACGCGCCGGGCATTCGTCCGCCGTGCACTCGAGTTGCTCGGCGGCTCGCGGAACAAGCTTCTTGGCATCGTCTTGAACGCCCTGGACGTGCATTCGACCGAGTACAGAACCAACTATGGATACTACGGTGACCAGAAATACTATGGAGATAGCCATGAATAAGATCTCCACTGTCTGCTTGAGTCTCATCGCTCTCCCGTTGCTGTGCGGATCGGTCCCCCTTTGCGCGCAGCAGGACAATGGAACTGAAGCCGGCGCTCCCCTCGCACAACCGAAAAAGAGCAGGGCTTCCGCGCAAAAAAACCCAGTAGACGGAATCACCACGGTTCCGGAAGACTTTGCCAATGCCCGCCTCTCACCCGGTGTGCTGTTGCGCTTCAGCGTTTTCGACGCGCCTGAAATGGATGCAACGTTGCGTGTGACCTCCGATGGCAACGTTGCTGTTCCCTTGGCAGGCCCTGTGCAGGTTGGCGGTCTTTCGCTCACAGAGGCCAGGGCCAGAATCAGGACAGCGCTCATCGACGGCGAATTCTTCAAAGATCCGCAGGTGACAATCGACATTGTGCAACTGGCTCCAGGATTTGCAACGCTGCTGGGCGAAGTGCAAAACCCCGGAAGATTCCAGATACTGTCCCCGATCTCCCTGCAGGAGGCGCTTGTATTGGCCGGTGGAGAGACGGTCGAAGCCGGAGCAGAGATCGACATACAACGCTCTGGAGCAGACAGCGTAGTGGAGCACGTCCTGAATGACAAAGAATCGAGCCGGAACGACCTGCGCAAGATCATGGTGTCACCGGGCGATGCCGTGACGGTCCAGCGCGCTGGCATCGTCTACATTCTGGGCGCGGTTCACCGTCCCGGGGGATATCTCATGCTCAACAAGGGTTCCCTCAATCTCCTTGAGGCCCTTTCACTCGCGGGCGGAACATCCCTCGAAGCTTCAACGGATGCAATTCGCGTCCTGCGCCGACATGACCAGAGCGTAGTTGAAGAAAAGATCAATCTGTCCCACCTCACAACCGGTAATTCGCCTGCTCCGCCTCTGGGAGACAAGGACATCGTTTTTGTCCCTTCAAGCAAGACGAAGTCCATTTTGGTCAATGGCGCTGTCATTATTGGCTCGGCAGCATCCGCAGCCCTCTATCGCGTGCCATAATGCCGGGCCGGTCGTGGACTATCAGAACCGGCTCGAGCACTCCCATGTGAGGATACAGCCTGCGGGATCGTAGATGAACGAGTCGATTCAGGTCGCCTCGGAAACACTCGACACGGAGACTCGAATGGCGGTAGAGTTCAAGGGCAAGATTGCACTCCTGACAAATTTTCTCCCCCCCTATCGGATTCGCGTCCTGGAATTGCTCAACGCATCCGCCCAGAGCCTTCGTATCTTCCTCTCCGTTCAGATGGAATGCAACCGCAAATGGCATGCGGATTGGGGTGCGCTCGACGTTATCGTCCAAAAGACAATTTCCTTTAAGGCACGTGCCAGCCGCCGCGATCCCTTCAAAGAAACCAGGGAAATCCACTTCCCTTACAACACTTTGCCGCAACTTCGATCCTACCGTCCCGATGTGATCATCGCCGCCGAGTTTGGAATGAGGACATTCCAGGCCGCCGTTTACACGTGGCTGTTTCCTGAAACCAAGCTGATTGTGTGGGCTACGGTGTCGATGATTACGGAGAGAAACCGGGGCAACTTGCGAAAGCTGATTCGTCGCCTGATTCTGCGTTTCACCGATTTCGTCCTGGTGAACGGATCGAGCGGAGCGGCGTATATTGAGAGCCTTGGATACAAACGAGAGAGAATTCGGATCGTACCGCAAGCCACGGACAACGATCTCTTCAAGGGTCCTCCGAGCCGTCCGATCGATCGTGTTTGCAAGCTTCTCTTTGCGGGACAGTTGATTGAACGGAAGGGGCTCGTCCAGTTTCACGAGCAACTCGTCAAATGGTGCCTCCTGCATCCAGAACGCGAAGTCTCCTGGACGCTCATCGGATCGGGGCCAATGGCGGATATTGCTCGAGGATGGGAGCGTCCGGCGAATTATGCCTTGCATCTCATTGAAGAAGTACCTTACCGAGAACTTCCCACCCACTATCGTCTGGCAGACATCTTCGCCTTTCCAACGCTTGAAGACGAGTGGGGCCTTGTGGTGAATGAAGCCATGATTGCCGGCTTGCCGGTGCTGGGAAGTGTTTATAGTCAGGCGGTAGAGGATCTGGTGATCGATCAAGAGAGCGGCTGGAGATTTCGGCCGGACAATCCGGCCGAGCTTTACAACGCCCTGGATCGCGCGCTGAATTGCGGCGCGGAGAACTGGAACGCAATGCGCCAAAAAGCTGTTGAAACTGTGAAGCCCATCGATTCGGCGCATATGAAGGATCTGATCCTCAAAGCGGTTGAGGATGCATGCTCATGCTCGGAAAACCGCAGCGCTTAGGAAGCGAACGCTGAAAAGGCGACTTACGCAAATGAACATCCTCGTCGTTCACAATCGATACGCATTCGCGGGCGGCGAAGATGAGGCTTGCGCCACGGAAGTCGAGCTGCTGCGCAAGCACGGCCACAATGTCCAGGTGTACCTCCAAGACAATCGCCAGATCGACGATGCAAATCGATGGTCCACCGGAATGCGTTGCGTGTGGAGTAAGAAGGACTATCGTACTGTCCGCGAGCTCGTTGCGAAACACCAGATTCAGCTGATGTCGGTCCATAATTTCTTCCCGCTCGTCTCTCCATCGGTCTACTATGCCGCCAAAGCAGAAAACATCGCTGTGGTTCAAACGCTCCATAATTACAGGCTCCTTTGTCCGGCTGCCACTCTCCTGCGTAATGGCAAGATATGCGAAGACTGCCTGGGGAAATCCGTCGCGTGGCCGGGATTGATCCATCGGTGCTATCGCGGGAGCTTTGCGCAGACAGCGGCGGTGATGGGCATGGTTTCTACACACAGAGCCCTCGGCTCATGGAAACGCATGGTCGACTACTACATCGCCTTGACGCCCTTCATGCGCGACAAGTTCATCGCGGGTGGCTTCCCTGCCGAGCGGATCGTGGTCAAGGCAAACAGCGTTGCCGATACCGGGGTCGGTTTGGGAACTGGCGACAACTTTCTGTTTGTTGGGAGACTATCGGAGGAAAAGGGCGTAGCCGTACTCTTGCGTGCTTGGGAGAAGCGGAAAACCACGCGGAAACTGAAGATAATCGGAACGGGTCCAGATGAAATGAATCTCAGAGCAATGGCGTCGCGCATGCAAAACGTCGAGTTCCTCGGGCAGGTTCCGCCGCAGAGAGTAAAAAGTGAACTATCCACGGCAGCAGCAGTTGTATTCCCCTCAATTTGGTATGAAGGACTCAGCCGGGTCGTCATTGAATCCTTCTCCAAGGGAACCCCGGTTGTCGCTTCGGATCTCGGTCCGATCCCGGCCATCGTGAAGGACGAACGAACCGGAGTGATCTTCAGGACTGGGGACTCATCCGATCTTGCCGCAAAGCTCGACGCCTTTCCTCCTGCCGGGCCGGTGCTAAATCAAATGCGCACGTTCGCTCGAATGGAATATGAGCAGTTTTATGCCGACGAAGTGGTCTATCGAGACCTGATGAATATCTATCAATCGGCAGTCAATGCCTTTCCGGAAGCGAAACGCTCTTAGTCAGGCTCGTCATCGACCCAGCAAGCGTCCCAGCCAGGATTGATTCGGCATTGGTTCTTCGTCGTCGTAGATGCCGACGGGGTCAGGTTGCGCTCCCAAATCGCCTCCCTCAAATACGGCTCGGGGATTTGCAATACACAGTCGGCGCGCGGTCTCGCCTCCAAACGCATTTGCGATGTGCATATATGTTTCGCGCATACGCGGCGGGCGGCTTGAAACGTTATGCGCATCGGTCGCGATGATATGCACCCAATCGTCTTTCAGAAAGCGCGACGCCAAAGCTTGCGCAGTCTTGCCGAACCTGCCCAGCAGCGATCCCGCAGTGACTTGGACGAGAGATCCATCCGCAATCCACGGTCGCATTCTGGCGGGATCCCGCTGGATCGCTTGATTTCGCTCAGGGTGAGTCACGATTGGTATGAAACCAGCCAGTTGCAGCTCTTGAAAAGCTTCGGAGAAGCTGTTTGGAATTAGACCCTCCGGAAACTCGACAAGTAGATACCGCGTTTCATTGATGCTGTACTTTTTCGGATGGGCCTTGGCATCCTGAATGTTGTCCCAGTTTAAGTGGAAGTCGCATCCCAGTCCCAGGGTGAGCCCAATTCCAGCCTTTGTGAGCTCCGCGCGGATCTCTGCGATCCTTAAAGCGTTTTCGCTCGGCTGGAATGGGTAGCGATAGCTGGCGTGTGGTGTGCAAACGACGTGGCTGATGCCGTCTTCATAGGCCATCGTTGCCATTGCAATCGATTCGTCAAGCGACTTTGGTCCATCGTCCAGGCCATAGAGAAGGTGATGATGAATGTCTAGCATCGAAATCCTGAGTATCTTGTTGGAATGAAAAAGTGTGGTGGCGAATCCCGGCCCCTTGCATTATCCGGAGGTTCGCGCTGAAAGGACGTCTCTCACCGCATAATACGCGGGCTTTTCCTGCAGATTTTCGTCAAGCAATCCCGGCCGGTGAGAAGCCCTGTCCGCCCGCATGTATTTCGGATTGCTTTTTGCCGCCCAGTCCACCCAGTTGCGCCTGTCTGAGAGGCTCCAGAAAGCAACGATCGATGGATTGGCGATAGGGATGATGAAGTCCAAATAGCGTTTGTACACATCGGCGACCAGTTTGTCCCTGCGCTGAGTATCAAATGGAAGCTGGGTATCGATAACGTCCAGTTCCGTGAGCTGAATCTCAAGACCCAGCGACCGTACCTCGCCTATAAAACGCTCCATCCGCGATGTGGCCAGCGGCTTTTCGGCAAGCAGGTGCGATTCAATGCCGACGCCATGGATCGGCACACGCGCCGCCTTCAGTCTTCGAAGCTGGACAAGCATCGCCACGCGATTCTTCTCGTCACCCGGATCATCTGTTTCGATGTAGTTCTGATTCCAGATCAGACGGGCACTTGGGTCCGCTCTTGCCGCGGCGTGGAATGCAATGTCGATGTATTCCGGCCCGATCAACTCGGCCCAAGGATGCGCCGCCAGCAGGTCGCTGCGCTTGTCCCAAATGTTAAGCCCTTCATTGAGAACGTCCCACGAGTGGATCTTCCCTGCATACCTTTGCGCAACTGTCGTGATATGTTCCTCGATTAAACCTCTCGCGTTGCTCCGCGTCGCATACTGGCCAATCCATTGGGGAGTCCCGTAGTTCGGCCATATCAAATTATGCCCGCGTACCATCAGTGAATTATGCTGCGCCCAGTCCATGAATTTATCGGCGTAATCGAAGTGATATTGCCCGGGCGCCAGATGAAGAGTCTCCCATTTAAGTTCCCTGCCCGGCGTCGCAATCTCAAACTCACGAAGAAATCGGGAAGCAAGCGGCGCATCGCCGAAAATCTGATCAACCGTTATCGCTCCGCCAACAAGCCGCGTGGGGCAGCCTGTTCCTTGACTCAGGCCCGATGGTCTGCGCGGACACCTGACGGCTCCAATGGCGGCAAATGAACCCTCAACAAGAAACCTGCGGCGATCCAGCATCGGTACCACCAAATCTCTAGAGAATAGACATCTTCCTTGACGTCCGCCAGGATGTCAGCCTTTAGCCGTGCCCAGGCGGTTGACCCGTTCCCTTTCAAGGTTAACCTTTCTTCCCTGGAACCAACGCCCCAGCGGGGACCTAAGAATCGTCCACTCCCGGCAGGTCGCACTCTCGATCATCCTGCGCGCAGCCGAACAGCCCATCCCCAGGGACCGGCCGGCGCCACAACATCGCTCCCTCTCGAGGGATTCCTCCACCGCTCAGAAAGCGGCGAGATCGACGAGTCGTCAGCTTCCTTGCCTGACACTGGCCGTCGAAAGCCGGCAAGGAAACAGACAGTTACGCCCGCCGGGCCGCAAGAACGGCTCCCACGCGAAGTAACAGAATGGACGGCGGTTGACACCAGATCCCAAATGGACACAATCATTCGCAAGGCAGTCGCCGTTTGGCCGAGACTGTTTTTCAACAACGCTAATTGTCAGAAAACGATCATGGATGGAATTCAACCTGCGGGTATGAGAACTCCGAACGCCAACTCTTGTCTGGAGAGATGCGTGTGCGTGCGGGCAAGGCCGACATAAGATAGCCCTCGCTTCGGGATCACGGTGATTGGCAGATCAACATCGTTTATTAGAAAAACATTAAAAGGCAAGATCTACGGAAGAGAACGAAATTTGAAGGCCCCCGGTTCATCAGCGGGGGTCGGCAGCGACGATGGAGACTCAGAACAGACGGGCGACAGCCCAGGCAACCAACGCCCAAACCGGCAAGCACAAAGCGAAGGCCAGAATTGCCCCACGGGTAAATTGAACCCCTTCCCCGCGCACTACCGAGTCGGACTTCCCTTGCTGCTCAGAGATCGTGCCCTCTGCCAGAAGTATGCTTATTGAATTCTCACATTGCGCTTGCGTGCTCATCTCCCTACCCCTCCATTACTGAACAATGAAGCAATTCAAATGCCAATCAAGATTAAAACGGCATTAATCACACCCCGATTGAATAATTCCCGAAGGTGCCTACTCGGTTACCTCCGCCGACGCAATCATTGGCTTGAAGGGGTAGCCCTCCCCGCCGCAGATATCTGCAGCGCCACGGCGATTGGCGTCCAAACGCCTTTCGCAGATTGCTGCAAATAAGATCCAAGTCCACTATCGGCTGAGTGCCCGATTTCGTTCAGGTCAAATGTGACCAAAGTTTTAACCTACAGTCAGGCAAGGAGATCCAAATGTGCGCACCATCACACCTGTGCAGCCGATGAAATCCCGCAAAAGAGTGTGAGCGGTTGTGAACTGGTCAAGCTGCAATTGTCCCCGTATCACCTGATTGGCAGAGGCGGAGGATAGCAATCTGACCGCAGTGGGGGCCGACGGCAAATCTAACGAACTGGAAGTGGCGCGAGGTTTGCGTTTGAAAGCAAGCACGATCCTGGTCCTCCAGCGCGAGTACAACGATTACGCATGGTTCGAACAGTTGACGCGGGTCTGGGCCCCCTTCATCACAACCATGAAGACCACCACGGTCTACACGACGGCCCAGTTGTGGTGGCTCCGGAAAAGCAAACGTGCTCAGCGACCTCATCATCTCTCTGCCCGCCCTTTACAAGGACTTTGAAGAGCCGGTTTCCTTCTGGCGCGTCGAGTACTGAAACCCGGACAAATCGGAGATCCTGGTGTTCTTCACCAATCTTCTGCATTTGGCAGCTCCGCTGGTCCTCGCAACGGAAAAATGTCCTCCACTGCGAGTCATCAAAGCGGCCCGACATTACCGCCGGGAGAGGACACCGCTATCCGATCAACCACTCAATTCACAGAAGATGCTGTCTTGGACAAGAGTAGATTGGACCATGCACTCGGCGTGCGCCTGGCCGTTCTTCGGCTGCGACGAATTCTCTCGGCTGAAGCGGATCCGATTGGGCGCAAACGCATTCAGGCCGGAGCACTGTCCGATAGAGTTATAGATCTCCTCGACTTTTCCGATGGACTTTGTGTCTTCATGGATCGTCTCGCTCGCATGCAGATAGACCTCTTCATATTCGATTGACTTATCAAGCAGCACTTGCACGTGAGAGAATCGTGCGCAATCCGCAAGAATCTGGTGAAGACTTCAATCCGAATCGTCGCGCGCGTTTAGCAATTTGTCGCCATGGTGCGCAAGCGGCTCGGTCTGAAGGCCAATCTACGCCTACACCCAACGATCATCAGCATAACTCCGTTCACAAGTACGCCTTTGTTAGATGCGCTTCAGATGTGCGAATACGCCTGCAACTTAGAGAACGCCGCTTATCTGTATATTCCTTTCGACCTTTAGCCCGATAACTATCACGGTACTTTAGTGACCAACAGTACTTTCGTGATCCCAATGAATGCTCATCCTCTCGACTGCAACTCCTTCGACGCCGATGTGGTCACTGTGTGGATTCCGAGTGAGCCACACTTCAGGCAAGCCAGTTCCCTGATCAATGGCTGCCTGCTTCAGAGGCCAAATGCACTATTTCGAGAATCGCATTCATCTAATGCTACTTCGCTCTTCAAGCATTCCCCGCTTGGTCATGGCGCTCAATGCACGACTCGAGAAATGGTCCCGGATTCGCTTCTCCATTCTCCGGCACGGACCCGCACAACCAGCACTTGAGACACCTACTGCAGCCAGAACCACGACCCTGTTATGGCTCTCTGCCATACTGGTTGTGACACCGCTGCTTGCCGGGTGCGGATCCACATTTGAAGTGAAGAGCCTGGCCACACCGCAAGTCTCCGCCACTGTGGTCGCCGTATCTCCAACCACCGCGACGCTGTCCGCTGGCGCTCAAGAGCAATTGACAGTTGCCGTTACAGGAGCCCTCAACTCGCAGGTCACCTGGGAAGTAAACGGCGAGCCCGGCGGCTCAACTGTGCTCGGTACGGTGTCTAGCAGCGGCATGTACACTGCTCCTGCAGTCCCACCCCCCGGAGGCAGCGTCCAGGTGCAGGCCGCCAGCGTCAATGATCCGCAAGCTGTAGGCTCCGCGACCATCAGCATCCTCGATACAATCTCGATCAGCCCTGAGACCGCCACGCTGGCCACCAATGCGACCCAACAGTTCACCGCATATATCGACGGTTCGGCTTCCGCAAACGTCCAGTGGTCAGTTAATAGTACGCTGGGTGGCAATGCTACAGTTGGCACAATCTCTACATCCGGTCTCTACACCTCGCCTTCTGCACAGCCGGTATCGGCAGTCACAATTACTGCTGCAGAAACAGCCAACCCGTCCTTGATCGCATCGCTCAGCATCACGGTCTTCGATCCCGCCATCGTAAACCAGCATAACCTCTGGCTGGCTGGAGTTTCGGCTGCCGCCGCATCTTATGGATGCACCGGAATCGGAACGCAACAAAAGCAGACTCAGACCGTCGACGAGGCCATCAGTCAATTCGAACAAACCGCCACCGAAGGCAGTTGCCTCGCGCTTTGGCCAATTTCAACTGATACGTCCAATTTGATCTACTCTATCTCCTGGGGTGGAAATGTGAACGGCGTCGATATCCGCTATATATCAGACGTCAGCCAGATGCGCATTTGGGCTGGAATGCCAGTCAGCGAATCAACCCAGGACGCATCGAACAATCAGCTTGCGCCGGCAGCGCATTCAGCAATCGCCTCGATTGGAGGACGATAATCATGCGGAAGCAAATCTCCACCTTTATTCGCCGTGCAACCTTGCCGGTCGTTTTGATGGCAGGAACCACAATTCTCGCGCAGCAGGTCAGCCTGAGCCCCGGAATGAACATCCAGGCTGCAGTAAATGACGCGCCCGCGGGCTCGACATTTCTCCTCTCCGCGGGCGTTTATCGGATGCAATCGATCGTTCCGAAGAATGGTGACATCTTCATTGGCCAGGGTTCATCTACCGTCTTCAACGGCTCAATCATTCTGACCTTTACCGAGGTTTCATCGTCACCGGCTTTGTGGGTTGCTCCTGCCACGCCGACCGGGCCAGCCTATGGGCAATGCGGCGCCTCCACACCTATGTGCGGCTATCCTCAAGACCTCTTCATCGACAATGTCCTGCAACAGCCCGCGGCCAGCCTCGACGGCTTGCAAACCGGCTCATGGTACTTCGACCAAACCAATAACCTGATCTATTTGCCCTTCAACCCGACCGGTCATACGGTAGAACTTAGCGATGCGTCCATGGCGTTCTACGGAGTTGCAACCGGTGTCCAGATCAGCAATCTGGTGGTTGAGAAATATGCGAACCATGCGCAACAGGGAGCGATCGGAGACGCAAAGGAAGGAACGCAGTGGACGGTCAATCAGGTTGAGGTGCGTTGGACCCATGGAGCTGGAGTCGAGCTTGGCCCGAACTCCACGCTCACCAACTCCTTCATTCACCACAATGGCCAGCTCGGGATCGCACTGGGAGGTCTGAACTGCCAGGCAACCGGAAACGAGATCTCCTGGAATAACTATGCCGGCTTCCTGACTAGCTGGGAGGCGGGGGGGAGTAAGTTTTGGGCGACTACCAACCTGGTAGTAAACTCAAACTATGTTCATGACAACAATGGTCCCGGTCTTTGGACTGACTTCAATAATGTAAACACCACATACGAAAACAACATCGTCACCAACAATTTGAATGAAGGCATCAAACACGAGATAAGTTTTGCTGCCACCATTCGCAATAACACCGTTAGAGGAAATGGGAACACTGCGACCGTCTGGGCTTGGAACGCGCAAATTGAGCTTCAGAATTCCTCGAATTCCGAGATCTCCGGCAACACCGTCGAAGTTCCTGTCGGGGGGGGAAATGGTATCGCTGTGATTAATCAGAATCGTGGCTCGGGCGCATTGGGTCCTTGGGTTGGCGGCAATGACACAGTCCTTGACAACACGATTTATTACGATGGAACCAACGGTGTTACGGGCTTTGTAGATGACACACAAAGCGTCAGCACGCTGAACAACACCTTCGACAGCAATAAGTATGTCCTCACCGGCGGAGGTCCCCAAACGCCGCACTGGATACTATTCAACGGAATCCAGTGGGGAGCTTTTCAAGCCGCCGGTATGGAACTGCACGGTACCTGTTGCAATTGAATTCGGCCGATTGTAGCTGTGCGATTGTTATGTCAACCGAAGGACATACTTCACAGCGCAGCTACATCGGCCCGCTTGAGCACCCGCGTGAGAAGAAGCTGAATTGTCCCGGCATCAAGCGCAATCAGGAGCCAATCCAAGGGCAGACGGTAGCGGATTCGCGGGTAGAACATTGACGCGAAGAATGCATCCAGCAGGTACAAGCCGGCCAGGCACACTTCGGTCTGGGAGAGCGGGTACTTGGCGGCTAGAGCGATCCGCGCCACCAGCAAAACTAGTAGTGGCCCGTAAGTGAGATACATAGCGAGCTTTTCCGACGTGGTCGCGCCTGGGCGGCCGGATACCGGAGCATCCACGAAGTCAAAATAGTGAGCCAATCGCGCGGTGTATAGGTAGAGCGCCTTGCCGGGATGGTTCCGGATCCAATTCATGGCTATGCTCTTGAAGTACCGGTCCATCTGCCCTTCGGGCATGGTGTAACCCACATCGGAGTAGCGCGTTATATCTGTGTAGCTGCCTGAATTGACGGTTGAGTTCTCCGAATAGCCGAATAGAAAATTTGCGCCTCCGTTGCAGGAAATGAAAACAAAGGAGTGCACGGCCGCATAGTTCCGTGCGCACCATCCACCCACCAGCAGAACAAACGGCAACAGAAAATAGACGAATCGCCGACGGAAGGTGCTGCGCTTCCAGAGCAGCCAGAGGACAAGTGCGCCGCCAAGGGGTGCAAACTGCGGAATGGCCAGGAGCAGCAGCCCGCTGATTGCGCCAGCCGCGATTGCGCTACGCAAGCTCAGCGATTGAGATCCCACGAGGAGCCACAGAATGCAGAGCAGCATCGACGCGCCGAGGGTCTGCGGAAACAGCAGCGTGGCCATGTAGATCAGGACGGGATAGAACAGGCTCATGAGAACGGCCAATGCCGCCGCAAACCGCGACCATATCCTGATGGCCAGCAGATAGAGAAAGACCTGTGCGACGAGCAACGACGCCATATTGTAGACGCGCAGCACCACCGCGGACGGATGGAACAACTGAGGCAAATAAAGGAACCAGACGTATCCCGGTGGACGCAGCGTGGTCGAGTGTATACCGTCGAATGTAAGCCGGTCCAACTGTACCAGGTTCGCGCTGAGCTGGCTCCATTCTTGTTCATCGCGATAACGCAGGTCCGGGCCTTGATGAAAGGCCAGAATCGTGCCAATCAAGAAGGTAAGAGACATAACCGAGATGAGAATTCGTCGGCTGTACCGAGCAGTCCATTCCATGCATTTTCCTGATGTTTTAAGGCATTTTCAACAGTCTGTGAGCGGTTTCCGGTTCCGGCATTCTTCCAAGCGCGCGAAACGGGGCCATTTCCATTGCCTTATAGGTGCGACAACTACAAGAATGGATCGACCTGGTCACTGACCTATCAGACCTCCAAGTCAACCAAAATCGCACCTAAACCTGCCTTAGAACCCACCACTATACAGTCTAAACCGGACCGTCGAAGTCGCCAGATTGAAAGCGGCATTCATATGGAATTCAAACAGCGCTGGATTCAAGTTCTTCTGCAGCAACACAGTCACCCGCAGGCAGGCGGGTCAATCAGGCCGGACCCTAACGACAAATCTGTGATCGCTGACTTGGGGGTGAATGGAGCCGATGCGGAAGACCCGGGCGTCTTCACAACAGGCCACGCCTTCTAAAATGCCGCGCGGCAAACGGATCGGTCAACACTCAATCCGAGTATCTCGAAATAGCCTATTTGGCGGCCAAAGTCAAAGTAGCAAATGAACTGATCGGCGATCAACACATTCTGCCCTGGCTCTTAAGGAGTGAATGCCCCCCGGCGGCCGTTGGCGTTCCCGTTTGTAACTATGCCCTGGATGAGCCAACCGGCGAGAACCGGTATTTTGTCTGCTTGATTCGAAAGCGGGTCGAGTTCTTCAGGCGTGTCCTTGGGAATAGAAATCGGCCCAAGCGCGAACTCGGTCACCCCCTGAATTCGTCAGTTGCTGCCACGGCTCAAGGTGCTTTGGCGACCCGTCACGTCACTTTCCCTCGACGCCGAAGGCGCGCACCGCGCTCTCTGCCCCAGGTTTCTACTCGAAGCTCCATCTTTGGGATGTCCCAACGGCGCGAGGCATAGTTGTTGTTCCGCAGTGAAGGGGCAGCCTTGCGGCAAGCTATCCGAGATTGCCAGCTTTCGTCCCTTTCAGTGCAACAACGCCCCACCACAAGAGGTCCACTGCACACTGTCAAGTTCCCAGCATCGAAGTCATAGGACCTGGAAGCCAGGATTCTATTCCGCTCGGGATATCTGCGCGATCCGCTTGATTGACGAGGCCGCGGCGTGTACTCTGGTTCTTATTACTTACCATCTGGGTGACGTCTGAGAATCGCTTTGTGAAGCTCGCCATTTCGCGTCCATCCTGTTTCGAAAATGGGTCTCCTGCGTTTTCCAAATCGCTCTATGTATTATTAAGGTGTAGTCAAGATGATTGCACTCTAGGTTTGTGCTTTGGCCCAAAGCGAGAATTCTGCTGGCCAAGCCCACGGCTTCTGGTCTCCGGGCGCGTTAGGCACAGCGAAATGGGAATTTCGGTTGATAATGCCTCGCCAGACAGCAGACAATGTAGGGAGACGGAGCATGAACAATTCCAAGATGAAGAAGTTAACTTCCAAGATGAAGAGAATCGGTCCAAAGGTAAAACAGATACTTTGGTTTGTTCGAGACTGGGGAGTGAGAGACTCGATCGAGACCCTTCTTTGTATAATTGCAGGCAGATTACTCGAGCGCGGACTTTATAAGACAAAGGTCCCGACTTTGTCGACTCTCTACAAATCCGCGGAAGCAGTCTTCACCAACCCAGACGAGCTACTGAAGCTCATTTTTGATATTGACGCACAAGACCTTGCGACCCTCCATCGGCAATATGACGACGCAAGAACCGAGGTCTTGAGAAGATATGAAGATCGATCACTCCCGTTTCCTCGCCTGTGGGCCGTCGAGGAAGGCTCAGCTTTCCTCCTATATGCCATAACCAGACTAACCCGCCCCTCGACGGTATTGGAAACAGGAGTCGCGAACGGGCACTCCTCTTTTCTTATGCTGAATGCACTGGACCACAATGCGAAGCCGGGCGAACTTCATAGCGTAGACATCTCTCCAAAAGCGGGACAGCTTATCGATTCAACCGAGCGAACACGTTGGCATTTGCATCTCCTCTCACTTGCAGCACTTAAAAAGAGCTTTCAGGACATTTTGGCTCGGCTTGCGCCAATAGATATCCTGCTCCACGACTCCGACCATACCTACCGTTGGATAGACTTTGAGCTGGAGGCGGCTTTACCAAAAATGTCCCCTTCAGGCATACTTCTCTGTGACGATGCCGATCTGAGCTTCGCCTTGATCGATTTTTGCCGGGCACACGCTCTCAAGCCGATATTGCTTGTGGACACCAGAAAGGTCTTCGCAGTAATACCCTTGCGGAGCCTGAAAGGGGCGTAGATCGACCGTATTGCGGATTAGAGTGAACTACGGTCGCACGCAGTAGTTCAAAGACCTTCCACGATGTCGATTGTTCCCAATGAGGAACGCATGGAAGCAACCGCGCAAGCCCTTTGCTAGACGGGTTTCGGACAGTAAGTGGTAGGAGGCATTTCGAAGGGAGTCTTCGACGCTGAATGGCAAGTCATGACAACTTGAAGAGGGATTCAGCATGGATGATGGGAGGCCAGTTCTTTTCGATGGCGTTCCAGGCAGCCTATTTTGTGCTAATCGGGCGGGCGATCGGCAGCGCGCAATATGGGGCGTTCGTGGGCGTTGCGTCGTTCATGAGTGGTTTGGGCCAGTTCAGCACGGTCGGAATGGAATTGCTTCTGATTCGCGACGTTAGCCGGGATCGCGGCCGTTTTGCTTCGTCATGGGGCAAATCGCTGGAAATCGCAGCCTTGGGCTTTGTCGTAATGAGCGCGATTGGGCTCTTGTCGGGCCGCCTGTTCCTAAAGGGGGAAGTCTACTGGCTAATCCCGGGAATTGCGGTCTCAGACCTTCTCTTCGCCAAAGTTGCACTGCTGGCCAGCAAGGCTTTTCAGAGTGTGGGTAACTTCTCCTTCAGCGCGAAAGTGATGGCAATGACAAATCTCACGCGCGCTCTTACAGCAGGTTGCCTTTATCTTTACGCGCTCCATAATCACCGGCTTGCAACCGCCCAGATGTGGACGAGCGTCTATTGGATGTCTTCCCTTTCCGCAGCAATCATAGGGGTGTGGTTGGTAACTTGGGGAATCGGGCCGCCGCGCTGGGCGCGACTTGACTTCAAGAGCTTGTTTGAAGGACTCAGCTTTTCGATTACAATCTCGTCGGTCTCAATTTACAACGATATCGATAAGACGATTCTTGTGAGCCTTGGACAGAATCAGGCCGCCGGCATTTATTCCGCAGCCTACCGGATTATCGACGTAGCCAGTACGCCGATTTACAGTATTTATTCTGCCGCGTTTCCAAGCTTTTTCCGGGAAGGAGCAAAGAGCATCCGCGATGCGTTGCGGCTGGCCATGAAGGTTTCGCGGAGAACTATCCCATTCTCATTGCTGGCAGCAGCAGCCATGGGGTTGAGTGCCGGCATTCTTCCCCATATTCTCGGCCGGAGCTTTGCGGAATCGGTATCTGCCCTGCGCTGGCTCTGCCTGATCCCGGTGATCCGCTCTCTTCACTACGCCGCAGGAATGGTCATTACCGGGTCGGTCTCGCCATGGTATCGAACCGCTCTCCAAGTCACGGCGGCGACTCTGAATTTCACATTGAATATGATATTGATTCCGCGCTATTCCTGGCAGGGAGCAGCGGTGGCAAGCCTTCTTTCCGATGGGGCATTGGCGGCAATCAACTGGATAGCGGTGTTCTACCTGATGCGCCGCCAAGAACGTAATCTTCAATGCTCGATTTAAAGCCGGTAAGGTTGACCGCCGGGATGCGTCGGTGAGAATGAGTTTTTGGGCAAGCAGTTAGGTGAGAGCCGGCGGTTGGGAATTTAGCTTGGCAAGGAACTCCGAACCTGCTCTTCGATCCAGCGATATGTAAGCTCCATCCCCTTTCGCAGAGGCTCCGACGGCTTCCAACCGAGGCGCTGCTGGATGAGCCGGTTATCGGAATTTCGCCCACGAACTCCGGTAGGACCTAGAATATTCCTAATGCGCAAATCCTTGCCGGCAACCTCCATGGCCAGTCGTGCTAGCCCATTGATGGTAATCATTTCTTCGGAACCGATGTTTACTGGTTCTGCGCAAGATGAGTCCATCAGCCTCCGCACACCTTCAAGACACTCATCGATGTACAAGAAGGAACGCGTCTGGAGGCCATCACCCCATATCTCGATTTCCCCGCCTGTCGGAGCCTCGGCAACTTTGCGGCAGAGAGCGGCGGGCGCCTTCTCCCGGCCTCCGCACCAGACTCCTTCCGGTCCATAGATATTGTGAAATCGCGCTACACGGACCTCGATTCCATAGTTACGCATATACGATAGGTACAAGCGTTCGCTGAACAGTTTCTCCCAACCGTACTCGCTGTCTGGCGCGGCGGGGTAGGCTGAGTCTTCAGAACAATTGGGATTATCAGGATCTAGTTGGTTGTATTCCGGATAGATACACGCAGATGAGGAATAGAATATCTTCCGGACGCCGGCGATGCGGCCAAGTTCCAGTACGTTCAGGTTGATGGTCGCGGAATTATGCATGACTGCCGCGTCGTGTTCCCCAGTAAAGATGTAGCCGGCCCCGCCCATATCCGCAGCGAGTTGATACACCTCGTCAACTCCATCTACTACTTCTCGTGCGAATTGTGGATCGCGCAGATCTCCGACTTGGAAATCGTCGGCGGGGCTGGACGAGAATTCATTGAGCTTCAGGTCTGCAGCTCGTACCCAATAGCCCTCTTTTTTAAGACGTTTCACAAGGTGGCCCCCGATGAATCCGCCTCCCCCAGCAACAAGTACTCTTTTCACGGTCTGTTCCGTCCTATGCCGAGTCAATTTTGCGAAAACTAAAACCAGCCAGAGTTATTTGAAGTTTGGTCCCACCGGTTGCCCGTCCGAAGATCTTGTTGTCTCAACGAGAATAGAGGGACCCCGGTGGAGACATTCTCCAGAATATTGGCAGTCTGTTCTTTGTATACCACTTTTTTTGTCCGAGTGGTTTTCAACGCTTGTTTCAACGGCCTATCCCAGACGGGCCAAGTGCTGCATTCACTTCATGACCGGGCCTCAAGGCGAAAACCAGCTAAGAAATGCGGCCGCGATGAATCCCCGAATATTGCGCTCGGGTCGAGGCATTCGCAACTATCGGCGCGATAACCGTATGCGGAGTGCATTGGGCTTCTCATTTTGGCTGATCAAGAGGATTGTCCGACGTTTCATCGCCTTTGATTTCTACACCCATCACCTCGGCAATCCTCCTTGCACATCCCCGCCAGCCGTCCGATTGCCGATAGACTTCGTATGCACTTTCACGTTGCGCTCGAATATCGGCCGTCCAAACTTTTTCCATCGCAGTAACAAGAGCCTCGACATCCCCAACTGGGACGATGTGTCCGCCGTGAGGCTCTTGGATACCTTCCGGGATACCGGCGACATCGGTCCCAATCACGGGGGTACCCGTCTGAAGAGCCTCAAATGTGACGTGCGGCGAAGCATCGAAGCGCGACCCAATAATCAAGCACCTCGCGTTCGCCATTAGAGCTTGGGTAACAATTCCCGGTAAGGCGTGAGGAACCTGAAGGACACCAGGCATCGTGGGAACCTTCAATCCCCGAGGTCGGCCAACAATTACTGTAGTGGCATCTGGGTATTTTCGATTCAAAAGGTTCCCAGCAGCCGCCACATGGTCCATCCCCTTGCGACGCCATTCGTTCCCCACGCTCAGGAAATAGCCGCTCCTCTGCATTTCAAATCTTGGCGAACATTCGGGGTGCATTGGGCCCCATCCCACCCGGGTTACTCGCTCAGGCCGCAGATTGTGGACCGAGATCAACTTTTCGCGTGCCCAGCCCGAAAGTGTGAACACATGCTCAGCCCCACTGTATATCCGGCGTTGCCGCTGGAAATACTCTGCCCCCCAACGCCTTGGTTTCCACTCAAGTGGGTAGGTTTTGTCCTCGGGGTCGCAGGGGCCATCTGTGATGATGTAGTAGGGTAGTGTACATCGCTTGAGATCCATAGGAAAACTCATAGCGCCCCAATATAGAACCGCCGAGGCATCTGGATGGCGCGCAAGCAAGGCGCATCCATTTTTCTCCATATTCATCGCTAGGAGAGGGGAGAATTGCATATCAGTATAGGACTGGCGATAATTCAAGCGAATCGATAACAGTGCACTCAAGTAGACAGCGTACCTGTCTGGGCCCGCCACTCCGATATCTTTGAACGCCGGACTCAGCTTCTGTAACTCTGAATAGAGCAGAATAGAACGACCATGCTTACCGAAACACGCAATCAATTCACTCTCCTTTGACCCACGACGAGCGCTGGATGCAACGGCACAAGATTGTTAAGAAAGATTTCGCATTTGCTCTCAAGAGCCTCCCCGTTTTACGACTCGCCGCGAAACGTGAATTGCGCCATTTTCGCCTGATGCCGCAGGATGATTTGGGACTGCCGCTCCAAGCGGTTCAGAAGTAGCTTCAGCTTTCGATACTCCTGGGAAGCTGCCCAATATGCCGGCATGGTTTCCGAAGTGAGTTTCACATTGACCGTTCTTCCCTTTTCCTTATACGTCCACTCAAAATATGGTCCGTGCCGTTTGGCTGGATCGTCGTGGCAGGCGCAATAGGCTTTGCCGCACTTCACCATCCGCCTGAGAACCGTCCCTTTGCAGAAGCATTCCAGATGCTGGAACTCGCGCTTTAGCTCCTGAAAGCGTTGCGCATAGCGATCCAAGTCTTCGGCCATTTGAGGTCGTTTGGGTCGAGGCATATTTGGACATCTTTCTCAAACTGCCGGTAATACTACCGTAAGTAACAATTATTGTTTTACGTGAGCGCTAGCTGATGGGTCGGGCGGGAAGTCCACATCTCTTCGCCCTCTGCCCTCCACAGCGTATTGAATTCACGCTGCGAATCGAAAGCCTTGAGACCAGCAGTTCTGCAAGCTGGATCGGCCCCGAAGTATCGCACCCTTGACGATCTGTTCACCGACTCGTCGATTTTGGCTTGACCATTGAGCAATGGGATCAAACGGTGCGAGTTGCTGCGCCGCCAAAAGAGCTGCAACGCACCACCGAATGTTGTACTTCAACGACTGGCCGGCGCTGGACCAGCCGATCGCCTAGCGTCTCATGCCGATTAGAAGCAGCTAAACGCCCTTTACGGCGAAGATGAATGTGTGAAGCAGAATAGCCAGATCCATGAAAAAGCCGCGATTCCGAACATAGTAGAGGTCGTAATGGGGATTTTCGTGGATCAGGTAGGCCCTGTCCGCGCTGATTTGCCAAAGACCTGTAATGCCGGGGACAACGGAGAGCCGACCGCGCACTCTCGGTCCGTACTGTTCCACAATGAAAGGCATCTCGGGACGTGGGCCGACGAGCGACATGTCGCCTTTGAGAACATTGAAGAGTTGAGCCAATTCATCCAAACTTGTCTTTCTGAGGGTTCGTCCCAGCCTGGTGATTCTGGGATCGACAGATTCTGTTGGGGAAAACCCGTATTGTGGAGCATCTACTCTCATCGTTCTGAACTTGTAGATGTCAAATAGCCTGCCATCTTTACCTACTCGCTTTTGCTTGAAGATGGCAGGTCCTGCAGAGTCCATGCGAATCGCCAACGCAATCACAGCGAGAATGGGCGAAAGGAGGATTATCCCGATCAAAGACAGGAGGAAATCCATGAGTCGTTTTGCGCGTTCGTAGATGGGCATGTGCTGCGGCAGATCGACCGTTGCAAGGAGAATCCCGTCTATATCTACATAGCTGACTTGTGCATCTTCGTAGACAGTTTGGCTTGGAACGTAGATTAGCTTGGCGTCCGCTTCCTTTGCGGCAGCCGCCACGGCAGCCATCTTCTCCTGCGCGAGCGAAGGGATGGCGACCACAACAAGATCGGCACCGGTGCGTCTAATCATCTCCGAGGTCACTGGCCCGGAGAGTATCTGAGAGGAACTCTCGCGCCGGTAGCCATGTGCAAATATGTCCTTCCCTGCCAGGCATTCGTCATCGTCCACAAAGTAGATGGGGTTGATCCCCACCTTTCTTGAGCGCAGCAACGAGGAGAAGACACGCTTGCCGGTGAATCCGGCGCCATAGATGATTGCTTTCCGCACTCCTCGTCCCCGTGAATGCAGGTGGCGAACAATTGAGAACATCATTTGCTTCTCGGAAATGACCATGAAGGGCACCAGGAAGAAGCCAATTCCCAATACCAGCCGGGAAATCAAATGAGCTGAGAAGATCGAGACCGGAAGAAGCAACAAGAAGGTCTCCACTGACACACGAAGGATTCGCGCTGTTTCCGCTACGCGGAGCATCCCGGAGCCAGTGTGGTAGACCCCCTGCCTGTCAAGCAAGATAACGAAGAAGAATGCAAAGGCGAGCGAGGAGCCGACGATACTCTGGACCGGATAGACGACTGTTTTGCCCAGTTCAAGCAGATGGTAGATGGAGTATGCACCAATCAGGGCGAGAGCTGCGGCTGCAAAGTCTCCAATAACCTCCGCTGCTGTGGCAAGTTGCTGGAAGCTGGCCCGAAGCACCCTGCCATCGGCGTCAGCCACTGCGCGCCGAGATTCAGGAGTGTAGAGTTCTGCGAGATTTGGCTTGCTAGCTGTCGAGCTCATATGGGCTATCTCACTTGTCGTGTTACCGGCGATCTGCCTTCGTGATTGTTTGCTGAGGTTGAAGCGCAAGTCGGATTTGATCGAATTCGAAAAACTCGAGGTAAATGTCTGTGTTGCCTAGAGGAACGATCTGGGAACCGCCAATCGAGGCCATGTTGGGTTGTGGAAGAGTTCGTCTGCCGTGCTCATTCTGCGGAGGACTCGTCCTGCAATACGGCTAGCGAAGTTAAATGACAGGGCCATTGCTGCTTGCAGATTCGGTGCTGAAGAATCGCGGGACTTTCCGGCTGCTCAACCCGCTGCTGACCCTACCGTCCTTGCGACTAATCGAGGGTGCGGCGCCAATCGCGGGGCTAGCACCTCGAGCCAGAACTTGGTATAGGCTCGTGCAGCGTCGCGGCCGTCGGAATAGGTTGGGTTCTCCCCATCGATGAGCCTTGAAAGTCCCGGCTGCAACAGGACCATGGTCATCAATGCGGCTGTAATCATCGTCGGTTCAAAGTCGCGAACTTTGCCGGCTTTGACGCACATTGCCAAGTATTTGCGAATTGTCACGCACAGCGGCGAGAGTTGCTCCTGGCAGAATGCCTCTGCCTTCCACTGCAACTCCAGATACGCCACGGCTATCAGCCTCAACAACTCCGGCCTGAAGTTCGCAGTGTCCGTCAAGAGCTCAAGAATCTTGGGCAGAGCCACCTCTGGCGCATCGAAAGCTGTGATGCTCTCCAACGATTGGCTGCAAAACGCAAGCCATGAAGAATGAGAGCGGAGTGTCGCCCAAAACAGGTCCTCTTTGCGCTCGAAATGCCGGAAGAGGGTATTCTCGCTGACGTCGGCGAGGCGGGCGATCTCGCGGGTGCTGGTCCCGTTGTATCCCTGTCGAGAGAACAGTTGGGTCGCAGCGAGAACGATCTTGTCTGTTCTCTCCAGATTTGTGGATGTTGATGCCATTCTTCCCCCTTGCAACCGTTGCGGGACTTTCTCAAAGTGCCCAGACCGTTGTCGCCGACTGTCAAGTGCCAGTGAGGCTGTGCTGTCCAGGGGGACGCATTTGGACAGCACTGTTTCACCGTGCTTGCAGTTGGTGCTGAGTGCGATTGGAGTCTCTGAGTTTCTTAGCGACTCGGGGTCAATTTAGAGATCCGAGTTCAACGTCGAGGTGTTCAAGGTTCTTCAGAAGCGAAAGGTCCTGAAGACAGGGAGCAGAAAGGGCCGGAGGCAGAAGCAAAACACGATGAAAGAGGAAAACAAGAAAGGGGGCCGTGTCTGCAAACGAAACAGCTGCGCAAGGCCCCGGCGAATCAAGCAGCAAGCGGTTCCAGGTCCTCCGCATCCACTTCAATCGCGGCGTGCTGGTTGATCAATTCGAGCGTCAGCACAAAGCGTAGAGCGTTGCTTTTTCTCACCAGGGTTCCCTGAACCCCCTGCATGACGCCGCTTCTGATACGCACCTTTTGGCCCAAAAGAAGCTCGCGAAAAGGCTGAATCCTCTTTCCCCGAAGTCCTGAGCGGAGGAACTCGATCTCGGCGTCAGGAAGGGGGAGAGGTTCTCTGCGGTTTCCCACAATCTGAAGCACACCCGGAGATTGGAGAGCCTTCACCCGCTCCCGATCGCAGACTCGAACAAACAAGTAGGACGGAAACAACGGCAGGGTGACCTTCATCCGTTGCCGGTTCTTCCAGAGCCTCACCTCTTCGTACATGGGCAGAAACGATTCAACATTGCGCACCTCAAGATGCCTGACCACCGATTTTTCGTGCTTCGGGAGAGTCAAGACCGCGTACCACTTGCGCTCGGGATTCATATCGGATAATCCCGGCCCGAAATGACCAAAGGCAACAGTATCGTGGCGTTCAATGTGCGGATTCATCGCTGAGCCCTCATTGGACAAAACTGCCTATGGTAATGCGACCATCGGAACTGGAAACGCTCAAGGCTTCGCCATGCCAACTTAGCAATCGCTTTCTTACTAAGCCCTCATACAATCTGACCGGGTCTCCTATGGAAGACATGCGTGGGCGAACGTTCTTTTGCACCTATCTTCCTTACTGAATCACGCCGGAACCGAAACGTTGTACCGTTGCGCTAGACCCGAATGCAATTCTGTATCTCTGATGAGTAGAGTAGGCCTGTACACTTTTCATTGAAAGCGCAAAGGTTCGCCAGACCTCGCCAGAGGCTGCCTTTTTGTGAGAATTTTCTCATTGTTGCGGGTCTTCGAAGGCAAAAAGATGACTTTTGGGGGTGGCAACTGCAGCATGTAAGCACCTGCTACCGAAGCGGCGCCTGCTGCAGGGCAGGCCGGGGGGACTGTGGCCTGGATATCGCAAAGGCTGCTCAGCAAGCCGCGCAGTGAATTTAGAACGCATTGCCCTGTTCAATTCCTACTGCGTTTTGTCGCGCTTTGGAACTTCGGGAAGCGCCAGGTGCAGTGTGGCGGTCCCCAACTCAGAGAAACCGGTGCCGTCCTTGACGACCTGTGGTCAAGGACGAAAACGGCCAAGACCGACCATCACTGGCCATCGATCGCGTTGATTGTACACACACTTACGGCAGGCTTCCAAAAACTGTGTCATTCCCGAAGCCTGAGTTCTAGCACAGGTTCTTAGCTCTCGACAGGCTGGCCTACACTCGATTGATCTTCATGCGATAAGAAAATGTGGCCGGCGGCACAGAGAATTCTATAGCTTCAGGGAAAGTTGCGGCCCCAGCCGGTAATGTTGCAGCCGGAGGCATCCGTCAGATCCCTCAAAGAGCAAGTGGATGCCTGCCGTAGAGGGAATAATCCATTGCCGGACCTCGCCATTTCGCGCCATTTGACGTCAAGAATGCCGATTTCGGTGCCTCCACTTCAAAATGAGGTTGGGTGCTTGCTCTTCGAAAGAGCGAAAAATCAGGCGATCAATATTGCATTCAGACGTTCTCTAGCTTATGCTCGTTGCTAATAGGACCGGGAGTTCCCCAGCTCTGACGGAGCATCCTTGCTCCGTCCGGAGCTCTTTCGGCTAGCAGCCAACATGGAATGCAATTGCGTATTTCGCTTTTCTTTTCCCAGAAAGGCTAGAGAGGTCTCTTGGCTAAACTGCGTTTGGATTCCTGGAAGTCAATTGCAAAATATCTTGATCGGGGCCAGCGGACGGTACAGCGCTGGCACGCCGAGCATGGCTTGCCGGTTCACCACTTTGGCGGCACGCAAGGCTGTGTGTTTGCATACGCCGACGATTTGGATGGCTGGCTTTCTGCCGTTGCTGGCAAGATCGAGCCACAACAGGGAGTCGAGAGGGTCCGGAACGAGACGAAGGAGGAAAGTTCGTCTTACCTTGCTTCGCGTGCAGATGAAATGTGGACGACCCGCTCAGAGAAGAACCTCGGCACCATTGCACAGTTGTACCGCGAGGCCCTCGACAAGGATCCGGGCAGCGTACATGCGTTGACGGGTTTGGCCAATGCCATGATCTGTTCCGCCATCCTGGAGGTCGTGGATAGTTCTGTCGCTTATGCTTGCGCCGTGGAGGCGATACGGCGGGTGCCTCTGTTGAATTTCCAGGACTTTGACGCAAAATATTGTGCAGCGTTCCTGAAGATGGCTCATGACCGAAAGTGGCGTCAATCCAGAGCCGCATTTGAGGATTTGTTGAGGGAGCAGCCGTCCAATTTCCTTGGTCTTCTGGGCCGGGCCTTGCTGCACGTTGCGGATGCTGAGTTTCGGGAGGCGTCGCGTCGCGCGTGGGAAGCGTGGAGCCTGAATCCGCTTGTGTCCTCGACACGCTTTCTGTTGTGCTGGATACCGTTTCTCGCCGGCGATTACGCTGAGGCGCTGGAGTTGGCCGCGCAATTCAAGGCTACCGGGTCGTCCGGTGCCATGTTGGCAGCGGTCAGCGCGCTTGCATTGAGCCGGAGCGCTCCCCCAGCCCTGGCCATTGAACAAATCGAGAGCCTGGCTGCCGAGTTTCCTCAAAGTCGAACCTTGCAAGGCATTGTGGGCTATGCCCGCGGAATCTCCGGTCAGTCAAAGAAGGCTTCTCAGATGCTTGCGACTCTGCTGGAAATGTCCGAGCGGAAGAAGAACAGTTGCGGGTACGCTCTTGCTCTCACCTTGATCGGCCTGGGCCGCAAACAGGAAGCGATTCCCTGGCTGGAAGCGTCCTTCGAGCAGGGATCGATATGGAGTCTTGGATTCCGCTCCGACCCGATTTTAAAGCCTCTCCGCGGCGATCAGCGCTTTGAATCGCTTCTTCGGAAAATCGGATGCCATACAGAGACCCTGGCCATCGATCAAGCCAGATTCATGTCGCAAACCTCGCATCCTGTGCCAACCGGCTTCCAGGTGGGAGGGTGGGGTCGCTGTGTGGGTGTTTACCAGTCCCTCACGGATGACCTTGAAGAGCACGGTGCGGCGTGAAGGCGACAACCAGCTAACGGCCGCCCCGCCGCACCCAGCTTCCGCAGGGCAATCGTATTTGAATTCTCTGCATGGGGCCTGGAGTGCACAACTCCATCTTTTGAAAGGGCACGGCTTATGCCGTGCTGGAAAACAGCCAGAAAACTCCTGGGCTTTAGTCCCTGAGGGATGGATAGAGAGCATTCAATACGCCCCCCCGCGGCTAAATTTGCAGAGCTGTCGGCACAGCTAAAGCCGTGCCCTTTCAAAACAAATCAACGGCTCAGATGCTGCCGCCGTACCCAGTTCAGGCTTACCCCCAGGCAAGCGCTCTTGACTGTGTTTATGTGCTTCGGTGGATGCAGAGGAAGTGCCTCACTGGTCGATCTGTCGCGCAATGGCATCCCCACTCGCATTCCCTGCACCGATCACCGGAAACCCGGCGCTTTAACCCTGCTATCTGAAAGCCCCGATCAGTCAAGAGCGAAGCAGTGAGTTCTTTCTTGAACTGGCCGGGAGCCGTCGTGACCGTCGCAGGGTTGGCTCCCGGTCAGCCCAGGCCCTAACGCCATGCGCAAAGGGACTCAGTGTGCGCGGCGCTGCCGTCGCGTAGCCAAGCGTCGAGCTGGGCTGGCTCTTTCAGTTGCTGACCGCGGACGCGCGGCACGGCGACAAATCGGCAGTCCAGTTCGGGAAGGGCGGTCATGTCGCCCCAGAGTTTCTCGAACTGAGCTACCGGAAAGATGTCTTCCTGACCCTTACCCCAGCGCTTCTTCACGTCTTTGAGTGTGACATAGGTGGGCATGCGTGCTGCCACTGCGCGAACCGCCTCGTTCACGCGTGCTGTGTTGGAGAGATTGCTGCGAGTGAGTCCGAAGACTGCGAGCAGGCGATCGATATCGATCCAGTAGGTCGCGCTGTTGTAGTAGCGAAGGCGGCTTTCGAGGTCCTCGCTGGGCAGGGCCAGGCCTTCCACCAGACGGTTCCGTCCATCGACGCGAGCGAGTCCGCCGCCACGGTCTTCAAGGCATCGCTCAATCACCTCAGCGGTGAGCGCAGCGCCGCTTTCGATGTGATACCCAAGAACGGCCGGGCTGGCGTCCGCGGCCACCGTGTCGATGTTGTGGACCATCAGATAGCTCAACTGCGGGCGCACCTCCAGCAGGCGTTCGAGCGTGCCGTTGCGCAGCAGATTGGCAACCTCATACCAGTGACCCACCGGGTGCAGGCACTGCGCGGGCATGTTGTCGGTGTAGTCGGACGCCTCGCCGGCGCTTCGAGCCCATTGAATTAGCGCCGCGTGCAGGCCCTCGCGCACCTTCTGCGCCTGCGCATCCAGCCTTTGCTGCGGCATCTCTTCCCAGGCGAAGCGCAGGTCCTTCTCCATCGGAACCATGCGCAGCCCGATGCTGCGGCCGGGCGAAAGCAGCAGCGGCCCAGGATAGCCGTAGTCGCGCTCTCCGGCCAAATGCGCGGCGATCGCTTCGTGGGTGAGATAGCTGGTGGTGATGATGTGCGGCAGCGGCGAGCCGCACTCGCGGCTCACGCGCTCGCTCTTGGCCAGGTGAACTTCGATGAAGTTGCGATACTGCCCGCCTAACTTGCAAAACGGGTTCAAGGCCTTCACAACCCCGGCGCCGCGTGTCCACCGCGTGCCCACGCCGCCCGCCAGAGACACCACGGCGACGCGCCCAGCGGCCAGGGCATAGAGACCTGCGGCGCGATACCGGTCATCGAGGCGGTCAGCCTCGGCGTCTTCAATGAGGCTGGTGACGGGCAGGCGGTTTTGCGCCAGGCCGATGCGGCCGGATCGCAAATCCTGACGAATCTGCTCGTGTTGGACTCGGTCGAACCCGTAGGTATCGAGTAGGCTCTTCAGCGATTGCGCCTGGTCTCCCGCGGCATCGTGGCTCGCCGGCAGCATATGGTCGAACAGCGTGTGAATCATGCCCGCGTAGTCTGGGTTGGAGCGGCAAGCCGCGGTGAAACGCTCCAGTTCGGCGCGGCGCACGGGGCTGAGCCGGGACGCTTCGGTACGGATCAGCGGAGGCACTTGCAACGTGTAATAACCAGGAGGCATCAGGGCCTCATCGCCGGTCTTCAGAGCTGCCTGCGTTCCGCGCTCATTGATAGCGAAGTCGTAGACCACCGGCTCCATGGCGAACGGCACGCTGCTCTCCATATGGCGGCGGGTCTCGCTTAGGATGGACTGGATTCGGACCTGGGCCTCAGCCTTTCGCTCGGGGCTGAAAATGAATCCCATGCCTCCGCCGCTCATGCCGCCGAGCATCCAGAAGCCCCAGAAGTCCTCACCGAACTCCCTGCTTACGCGATCGATCAGCGTGTTGGTGTATAGGTTGGCGGCCCACGGAATGATGGTTTGGATGGGGCCTTCGAAGTTGTGTTGCAGGCAGCCGCCCAGCGCGCGGATGTTGCCCTGCCGAAGATGCCCGGTAATCTCTTCGAGAAGTGCAATCGCCTGGCGGCGTCCGAGCCATTCGGTCTCGCAACGCAGAAGGTATTTCTCGGTCACCATTTCTAGAATGGGGCCCACATCCTGCGCCATGCCCCCGTGGACAAGCACCAAGCTCTGTTCCAGCTTCTCGCGCGCTTCGCGCGGAATCTCAGCATCAGTGAAGATCTTGTGATCGGGCAGCAGGCATCCGCGGCTGATGTCGAATTCTGGATCGTCCTCCACAGCGCGCACGCCATGAATGAGCTTGATGCCGGGCCAAACGCCGCCGGAGTCCTGCCATCCCCCGCCGCTTCCGCCGAGCCATTCGCCCAGGATGGCGCGCGCGGCAACCAGCCTGCGGTCGTGCTCTTCCATGCCGCCGGTAAACGTGCGAATCTGGCCAGTGGCGCGCATGCAAAGAGAGATGATGCAGGCCAGTAAGTTAGTGGAGACAGCGAGCCGCGATCCCTTGGGGATGTCGTTCACCCGGCTGACGATTTCGATGCCGTAGCCGGGCCTGCCCGTAAGCCGCTCCAGCAGGGCGGAGAGTGGCTGCGCAGCTCCTTCAATCCCAGGCGGAACAATGCCGCTGGCGATCACGCCAGCCTTCAGCAGGCCCAGATAGTCGCGGGGAAAATCGAAGACCTCGGCAATGGAAGCAACGTCGGCTGAAGCCTTCAGATCGACGCTGGTCAAGCGGATCACGGGCTGATCGATGACGCGGAACCAGGCCTCAACCGGCGGCTTGGGCTTCTTGGTGCTACGGCCGGCTTCGCGGACGGCG
>Ga0181520_10001475_pt1 | contig 47564 bp, 51 predicted proteins | sample PEATcosm2014_Bin_29_FD_132451 | JGI IMG/M metagenome (GOLD analysis project Ga0181520, IMG submission 132451) | Peatland microbial communities from MTU Mesocosm Facility, Houghton, MI, USA - PEATcosm2014_Bin02_30_metaG | ecosystem: Environmental > Terrestrial > Soil > Wetlands > Peat | place... | reverse complement strand
TTGTCTCCCCGACCATCCGCCTTCGCTTCGCTACGGCGTGATTATGTCGTAGCGAAGCGAAGGCGGATGCCACGCCGTAACGAAGTGGAGGCGGGCTTAATGAAGTATGTATATATGCTTCAAAGCATTCCTTACCCCGAACGATATTATGTTGGGAGCACATCAGACTTAAAGGTACGGTTTGCCGAACATAATAAAGGCCATTCGCTACACACTAAAAAATTCCTGCCTTGGAAACTGGAGGGTTACATCGCCTTTTCAGACCCCGACAAAGCAGATAAATTTGAAGCATATCTGAAAACGGCTTCTGGCCGAACCTTTGCAAAACGGCATTTTTAGGATATAGGTCATCCTCAAATGGACGTTGTTCAAATCATCTCTGCTGCGGGAATTGGCGGCGTAGTTGGCAGTTTGCTGACAACCATTGTGCAGGCATACTACGCCCGTAGATCACATTTAGATGATCGATCCTTTCAGGAAAAGAAAGAAGCGTATATTGGTTACCTAGATGCTACTTACAAATCAGACATCCAGAGAAATGAAGAAGCGGCATTATATTGCGGTCATTGGAAAAACAGATGTGAGGTGGTTGCATCAAAAGAAGTTATCGAAGCTCTTGAAAAAATCATAAAAACAAATCCTATTGATGGAAAGGTTCATCCCGATCGTCCACAAGCGATGCATGAATTAAAGGAAGCTATGAAAAAAGATTTAGGCATTTAACTCTGACAAAAAATGAGCACATATGCCAAACTGCATCGGATTTTCCCCTGTTTCTCGAAGCAATGCGCGGGTGCTGATTCTGGGAACGTTGCCGGGCGCGGAATCTTTAAAGCAGCAACAGTATTACGCCCACAGGCAAAACAAATTCTGGAAAATTATGGGGGAATTGGTCGGCGCTTCCCCCGATCTGCCTTATAAAAAAAGACTTAAGCAGCTTACAAAAAATAAAATCGCTTTATGGGATGTGTGCGAGACAGCGCAGCGCAAAGGAAGCCTCGATGCCGATATCAGGTGCGCGACGCCAAATGACTTCGATTCATTTTTTAAAAAACATAAAAACATCGAATTCATTTGCTTCAACGGGCAACCTGCGCAAAAATTGTTTCGTCGGCACGTAAAGAAGAATACAATTGCCTCGCGCGTTCTGCCATCGACCAGTCCTGCCCATGCGAAAATGAGATACGAGCAAAAACTGGTTCGTTGGCGGGAAGCGTTAAGAAAAAGCATTCTCTTGAAAAGCGGCAAAACATGTGCTTCCAAAGTTTAAAAAAATCGTCGTTCTGACCGGCGCGGGAATATCGGCGGAATCAGGCGTGCCTGTTTTTCGCGGGCCCGACGGGCTTTGGCACGGCAGGCGCGTGCAAGACGTCGCGACGCACGAAGCTTTATGCCGCGATCCGTGGGGCGTGAACGCTTTTTTCAACGGGCTGCGCCGTTTTGTGAAAAGCGTCGAACCCAATCCGGCGCACCGCGCGCTCAAAAAACTGGAAGACGTTTATCAAAAGGACCTTCTCGTCGTCACGCAAAACGTCGATCCCCTGCACAAGCGCGCGGGCAGCAAAAATCTTCTGCCGATGCACGGCGAATTACAAAGCATTCTTTGCGATGCATGCGGGCAGAGGGTTCCGTTTTTGGAGGATGCGCTGGAAGAAACGCGATGTCTTTCGTGCAATCAATCCGGCGTTTTGCGTCCCGATATCGTTCTGTTTAACGAAATGCCCTATTTCATGGACGAAATTTACGCCGCGCTTGTTTCTTGCGATCTTTTTATCGCCGTAGGAACGTCGGGCTTCGTTTATCCTGCCGCGGGCTTCGTCGATATTGCCGCGCATGCAGGAGCGTACGCCATCGAGGTCAATCTTGCCGAAACGCAGCGGTCTCCGGCTTTTCACGAAAAACGCACGGGGATGGCGGGAAAAGTTCTTCCCCTTCTCGTCGATGAACTGATCGAAACCCGAGCTCAGGGCTAACCTTTGCCGATATTTCTTCCCCTTAAAGACGCGCTGGCAGAGGCTATTGCCCCGACGTAACGCTCGATAGCGGGGGATTCGATCTTCTGCGCCCGTTCCCAATCGAGCATGTAGTCGCGAGTCAAAGGCAACGTCTCAAGCTGCTTGGTCAACTGAAGCTGGAAGACCATGATATTTCCAAGGCGGAATCCCGCTTCGCAGCTCGTGAAATAAAACTCCCATTTCCGGTACAAAGTTTCGCCGAATAGCGCGACGACCTCGTTGCGCCTTGCCCGAAGCCGTTCGGTCCACCGCTTCAGGGTTTCGGCATAATGCAAACGCAGAATCTCCACGTCTGTGACAAAAAGCCCGGAACGATCCACGGAGTCCATGACTTCCGACAATGTCGGTAAATCGGCCCCCGGAAAGATATGTTTGCGGATGAAAGAATTGATAGGCTTCGGCTCGCCGTACCTGCCTATGGAATGGATGAGGCATACGCCGTCTTCGGCCAAGAGGCGTTGAACTTGCGCGAAAAATTCGTCGTAATTTTTCTTGCCGACGTGTTCGAACATGCCGACCGAAACGATGCGGTCGTACAAAGCCGTTTCTTGCCGGTAATCGCGCAAGTCGAAAGAACAGCGCTTGCCTAGACCCGCGGCCAGAACGCGCTCATTGCTGATTTTATACTGGTGCGTGCTCAGGGTGATGCCTTTGACGCGGCAACCGGTCTCGGCGGCCAGATAAAGGCCGAGGCCGCCCCATCCCGAACCGATGTCGAGAACTTTCAATCCCGAACGGTTCAACCCGAGCTTTGAAGCGATGTGCCGTTTTTTGTCTTCTTGCGCCTTTTCGAGGCTGTTGCCCATATCCGTAAAATAGGCGCATGAATACTGGCGATCGCGGTCGAGAAAGAAAGTATAGAGTTCGTCGGGCATATCGTAATGGAACGCGACGTTGCGCCACGATCGCGGAATCGGATTCCATTGCGCCAGCCGGATAAAGTAGCGGTAGAGATGTTCGCGCCAATGGAAAGGCGATTTGTCGCCGGTTTCCATATAATTCGAAAGCAGGAGATGAATGAAACCGTAAAGATCGCCCTCTTCGATCGTCAGCAATCCGTTCATGTAGGCTTCGCCGATTTTTAAATCGGGGTTCAAGCCGAGCGACCATTCAAGAATCCTGCGATGCAATTTCACGACAATACGCGGCGGTGCTCCATCCCCGAATGTGCGCGTCTTGCCGTTGGCCGCGATTAGCGTCAGAGAACCTTTATGAACGACGGACCGAAGAAGACATTGGAACAACATGGCTGCCTCCGACACCGGAAAACTTAGCAAAAAACGCAAAGGAAGGGGAGTCCAAATTTTGGGCGCGGCGTCGGCCAAAAAATCTTTTGGAATCAGAATATTCCACAGCGGCAAATAAAATGCCGGAGGAAGTGGTAAGGCGTTCGCGGACATGATAGGCTCGGGAAATAAAACTCTTCGATAAGGGAAAAACAAATGCCTTCCTTGAAACCCCCGCCTAAATCCGAAATTCCCGTGAGCGCGCTGGACGCGATTTACCGCCGCCGCGCCGTGCGCGATTATGCGCCCGGGAAAATCGGCAAAGCCGTTATCGAGGAACTGCTCGATGCCGCCGTTCATGCGCCAACCGCGATGCATCTGGAGCCGTGGTCTTTCGTTATCGTTCAAGACAAGGCTTTGCTGAACCATTTGTCGAACGGCGTCAAAAATTTGATACGCCGCGAGCTTGAAGGTTCACATACGCATAGAGCCCAACATGAGCTTGAGCTTGTCAACAACGCCGATTTCAACGTTTTTTATAACGCCGAAACGCTCGTCGTCATCTGCGGCAAAGGCGATACCCCGTATATCGCCGGGGATTGCTGGCTGGCCGCGGAAAATCTGATGCTTGCCGCGTGCGCGAAGGGCCTCGGCACATGTCCCATCGGTTTTGCGATCCCTGCGCTCAATACGCCGGAGTGGAAAGCCGAATTGAAAATCCCTCCGGAAGCGACCGCCGTCGCGGCGATCATCGTCGGCGCGCCCGCTGGCGAAACGCCGCCCTCGCCCCGCAAACTGCCGGAGATTCTTGCATGGAAATAACGCCAGCCCCTGCGTCAAAAATGCGCTTGCCTCGGGCCGTTTGGGCTCTCGGCTTCGTCAGTCTTTTGATGGACGTTTCCTCGGAACTTATCCATAGCCTCTTGCCCGTTTTCGTCGTGACGACGCTCGGAGCTTCGACGCTGTCGCTGGGTTTCCTCGAAGGATTTGCCGAAGGAACGGCCGCGATATCCAAAATGTTTTCAGGCGTTTTGAGCGACTGGCTCGGTAAACGCAAGGCGCTCGCCGTTATCGGATACGGATTGTCCGCGATCACAAAACCGTTGTTTCCCTTGGCGCAACATCTCGAACTTATTTTTACGGCGCGCATCGTAGACCGGCTCGGCAAGGGCATTCGAGGATCGCCGCGCGACGCCTTGCTTGGCGAGATAACGCCGTTCGAACTGCGGGGCGCGGCCTATGGACTTCGGGAATCGCTCGATACCGTCGGCGCTTTCGTAGGCCCCGGCTTGGCGATCGTTCTGATGTTCGTTTTCGCGGGCGATATCCGCTCGGTGTATTGGTTTGCCGTTTTGCCCGCTTTCCTTTGCGTCGCCCTTCTCATTTTCGGCGTGCAGGAACCCGAACGCAAAAACGACGGGAAAATCGCAAAATTCGCCATCAATAAAAACGAACTGGCGAAACTCGGCGGTGCTTATTGGGGCGTCGTCTTTGTCGGCGGCGTTTTAACTCTGGCCCGTTTCAGCGAGGCGTTTCTTATTCTGCGCGCTCAAAACGCCGGACTGCATCCTGCGTGGGTTCCGCTGGTTATGGTGGTGATGAGCGTCGTTTATGCGCTTGCCGCTTATCCCGCCGGAGTTTTATCGGATCGCATGGAGAGGCGTTTTATTTTGATGATCGGCACGGGAGCCCTCGTTCTCGCCGACGTTATTCTGGCATACGCGGCAAACATTTGGGGCGTCATGATCGGCATCGGTTTCTGGGGGCTGCATCTGGGGCTTTCTCAGGGGCTTCTGACGACGCTTGTCGCCGACACGACGCCCGAAGAAATACGCGGCACCGCGTTCGGCTTGTTTAATTTCATCAGCGGATTCGTCCTGTTGGCGGCAAGCGCGCTGGCGGGATATTTATGGGAAGTCGGCGGTCCCAAAGCGACGTTCCTCGCGGGTGCCGTCTTCACGTCGCTGGCTTTTGCCGGAATGTTGGTCGTTTACGCCAAAAGGCAAAAAACAGTGCGTTAGGCTCAAACCTCAAGAATGTGCGAAGGGCTTATCGGTAAAGAGCCAATCTTTGAGTTCTTTCGCGAATCTGGAATCTTTCCGCCGGATCCATTCCACAAGCATCGACGCATGTTCTTTTTCCTCGTCGCGATTGTGCGCCAAGAGAGCTTTGAGCTCCTTGTCCTTGCAGAGCGCGACCCGTTGGTTATACGAGTCGGTGGCCTCAATTTCCTCTTTCAAAGATTCGAGAGCGCGATGCATGTCGCAAGTTTCATCGGGCAAATCGGCGGAGGGTTCTTGGTACGGCATTTGATGCTCCATGAGTGCGCGGGAAAACGGCGAAACAATACCACGATGTGAGATGGTTAATCCAGCGTTTTGCGGTAAAACTTCATTGCCAGCGCCGTGACGAGAAACATAAAGATAAACAAAGGCCATAGATGCGGCCAGATTTCGACAAAATCCCCGCCTTTTAAAAGGATGCTTCGCACGATGCGCATGAAATAGGTGACCGGCAACATACTTCCGATGACTTGCGCCCATTTGGGCATTCCGAGGAACGGAAACATATATCCTGACAAAAGAATGGACGGCAGCAAAATCATGAAGGACATCTGCATCGCCTGCATTTGGCTTTGGCAACCCGCGGATATCGTAAACCCGAGCGCGAGATTGCAGGTGATAAAAACGAATAACGCCGCCGCAAGAAGGCCAAGGCTTCCGAGAATAGGCACGTCGAACAAATACTTCGCCGCGCCGACGATGATGAACGCTTGAACGTAGCCGATCGCGACATAGGGCAGAATTTTGCCGGCCATCACTTCGATCGGCTTGACGGGCATGGATAAAAGATTTTCCATCGTTCCGCGTTCGCGTTCGCGCGTGAGGGCCAACGCCGTCATCATGACGCCCGTCATCGTCAAGACAATACCCATGAGGCCGGGCACGATATTATAGCGCGAAAAACCTTCTGGGTTGTAGAGGCGATGAACCTGAACCTGAAAAGGCTCGTCGGCGCCTTGCAGATGAGCCAACGCCCCGTGAAAATCCTGCTTGACGATTTGATCGACGATGCCCGCCACGGCGCTTAAGGCGTTTGCGGAAGCGGTGGGATCCGTCGCGTCGGCCTCGATCAGAAGAGCCGGCTTTTCGCCGCGGACGATGTCGCGTTCAAAATTTTCGGGAATCGTTATGACGAACTGCTCTTGTCCTTGTTGGAGCAAAAGCCTTGCCTCGGCTTCGGAATCCGTTTCTTTGTCGATCAGGAAATATTCGGAATTCTTGAGGCCCGCGATGATGCTGCGCGAAAAAAGGCTATGATCCTGTGCGAGAACGGCCGTGGGTAAATTTTTTGGGTCCGTATTGATGGCGTATCCGAACAGAAGCAACTGCATAATCGGGACGAGAAGCATCGTGGCGAAAGTCGCGCGGTCCCTTCGGAGCTGCGTAAGCTCCTTGATCATCATGGCCCACGTGCGCCGCAGGGAGGGAAAAAACAAAGAACGCATAAATTAGCCCTCCTTCGGCAAACGGGCTGTAAAATGGATGAAAGCGTCTTCCAAAGTCGTTGCGGCTTCGGCCCAAGTGTATCCGGACATGGCGCGATAGGGGGCGATCGCGTTTTTCAAAGCAACGGCATCGGGGCCGCTGATGTGCAGCGTTTCTCCGAAAAGGCCCGTCGTCGTTACGGCGGGATTGTACCGTAAGTCGTCCATCAACGCCGTCAAATCGGAACCTTGCACCGTCCACGTGGAAAGGCCCGCGCTGGCGATGACTTCCTCGACGGTTCCTTCCGTAATCAAATGGCCGTAGGCGATGTAGATAATGGCGTGGCAACGCTCGGCTTCGTCCATGTAATGCGTGCTGACCAAAACGGTGAGGCCTTTGGCCGCCAGCTCGTGAATCTGGTCCCAGAATTCCCGCCGCGCCTGCGGATCGACGCCGGCAGTCGGTTCGTCGAGAAGAAGAAGTTCCGGCTCATGTAAAATGCAGGCGGCCAGCGCGAGGCGTTGCTTCCAGCCGCCAGAAAGGCTTCCGGCCAATTGCCCGGCACGATCCGTCAGATTCAGGTTTTCTAGCGCATGGCGCACGCGTTCTTTCGGACGGTCAAGGGAAAACATCTCAGCGACGAACGCCAGATTTTCTTCGATGCTTAAGTCGTCCCAGAAACTGAATTTCTGGGTCATATAACCCGTGCGGCGCTTGATGTTTTCGGATTCTTTTCTGAGATTGAAGCCGAGGCAGGTTCCTTCCCCGGCGTCGGGCGTCAGAAGGCCGCAGATCATGCGGATGGTCGTTGTCTTGCCGCTGCCGTTCGGTCCCAGAAACCCGTAAATTTTTCCGCGAGGAACGCGCAAATCAATCCTATCGACGACCGGTTTTCCGTCATAGATTTTTGTGAGGCCCCTGACATCTATCGCGTAAGCGGCTGCCGTCATTGGGCGTCCCGCTCGATATCGACGGGAAGGCCCGGCCTCAGATCCGGGGTGAAGCTCTCTGGCAACGCTTCGACGCGGAAAACAAGCTTATCCCGCGACCCGACGCTGTAAATGACGGGAGGCGTGTACTCGCTTTGCGAGGCGATATAGTTGATAACGGCCTTCATCTGTTTTTTGCATCCGTCGCAGCGAAGGGTCACGAGGCTTCCAAACGGAAAAAGGGGAAGTTTTGCTTGGGGAACGAAAAAACGAACTCTTATGTTTTCCGGAGGCAAGAAGCTCACGACGGGCGTTCCCGCAGCGATGTATTCGCCCGGATTGAAATAGGTGTCTTCGATATACCCGGCGCCCGGAGCCTTGGGCGCGCTTTCGGCGATTTGTTTTTGCGTCTGCACCGTTTTTTGCTGCGCGATTTGCACGGCGGCTTCCGCCGTTTCGAAGGCGGCCTTTCGCGAGTCGTAATCGGATTTGCTGATGGAATTTGACGCCAATTGCCGCGTCGCGCGGTCGAATTCGCTGCTTGCGTCTTCGAGGGATGCGTTGGCTTGGGCCACTTCCGATTCGGCGGAAACGAGCGTTGCGTTAAGATTTGTTTGATCCAGAGCGAACAAATCGTCGCCCGCTTTGACTTGCTGTCCTCTTGAGACGGAAAGGGTTTGCAAAAGACCGGAAGTTGTCGGCGCAATATAGAGATATTCACCCTCGACATAGCCGTTAAACGTTTCGGCCTCGGGCTTGCATCCAAGGGCGAGCATCAAAAGAGGCAGGAGGAAAAAACGTTTCATGATTTTCTCTTGGAAGAATCTTAATCCTGCATAAATCTTGCATACTTTGGGCTCCAAGCCAAAGTTTTTACTTCGTTTTTTAGCCGCGATCATTACGCGCCGCCCAAATTTGATAAACGTCAAATACAAGGGTTTGAAAATCAGGGTTTAATCGCCACCTATATTGTTCAATAGAGCTAAACCCCTTTTCAAAACCTGCAAAAAGGTGCGTTATGAACAGGCGTCTTTTCCTGAAAGGCATGTTGGGCGGCGCTTGCGCTTTAGTCTGTTTCAGTTTCAATCCGTTAGAAGGAGTTAGGGCTTCCGAACAAATTGAAAAAATTTCTCGCAGCGAAGAGGAGTGGAAGCAAATGCTAACCAAAGAACAATTCGACGTGCTGCGCAAGGAAGGCACGGAACCCCCCTTTACAAGCCCGCTTTTGAATGAGCATCGCGCGGGAAAATTCGTGTGCGCGGGGTGCGGGCTTGAGCTCTTCACATCGCAGCAAAAATACGACAGCGGTACCGGTTGGCCGAGCTTTTTCGACGTCATTAAAGGCCATATCGAAACCAAAACAGATCATAAATTAATTGTTCCTCGCACCGAATATCATTGCGCGCGCTGCGGCGGACATCAGGGACACGTATTTAACGACGGCCCTGCGCCGACAGGATTACGTTATTGCGATAACGGGGTCGCTCTTAAATTCGTTCCCGATAAAGAAAGCTAACGCATGTTAAAAAGCAAAGGAGGGAAAATCATGGCCGCAATAGTTGGAATGGCATCAATGGCGTGTGGATTTGTAAACGCCAACCCCGTTGCGTTGCCCGATCCCGCGCTCGACGCTTCTTTGACCCAAACAAAATCGGAAGAGAGCATCGTTTTGGCGGGCGGTTGTTTTTGGGGCGTGCAGGCGGTCTTTCAACATGTGAAGGGCGTCGCGCAAGCGACGGCGGGTTATGCGGGAGGCGAAGCTTCGACGGCGCATTATGAAATGGTCGGAAGCGGAAAGACGGGCCATGCGGAATCGGTGCGCGTTACCTTCGACCCTTCGCAAATCACGTTGGGACAAATTTTGAAAGTCTTTTTTTCCGTCGCGCACGATCCCACGCAAGTCGATCGCCAAGGCCCCGATCGAGGCACGCAATACCGCTCGGCCATTTTTTTCGATACGCCGGAACAAAAGAAAATCGCCGAGGCTTATATCGCCCAGTTGCAAAAAGCGAAAATTTTTCCAAAACAGATTGCAACCAAGGTTGAACCCTTAAAGAAATTTTACGAAGCCGAGGCCTATCATCAGAATTACGCGCGGGCGCATCCCGACGATCCCTATATTGCGATCAACGATACGCCGAAAGTCGAGGCGCTGAAAAAAGAGCTTCCCCAGCTTTGCGTGAAGCCATGATTTCGTCATTCCGGAACGCGATAAGGAGGAAATGAAGCATGCACGAAATGCTCGATATCTTATTGGCGTTTCTCGAAGGTTTGGCCTTGATCGCCTCGCCGTGCATTTTGCCGGTATTGCCTCTCGTGCTTTCGGCTTCGGCGAGCGGGGGCAGGGGGCGGCCTTTCGGCATTATTGCGGGGTTTGTCGCGGCCTTCAGCGCATTTGTACTTCTGTCACGCGAGATCGTCGAAGCCCTGCATATCGATACGGATATCATTCGGTATGCGTCTCTTGGGCTGCTGTTTCTATTGGGACTGGTTCTTTTGTTCGACAAATTATCCGAAATATTCAGCCGCCTGACGCAAGGAGCGGCGGAGTTCGGAAGCAAGTTTGGAACCGGAAACGAGGACGGATTTGCGAGCGGCCTTGGCATCGGCGCTTTGATCGGATTTGTCTGGACTCCCTGCGCGGGGCCGATTCTCGCCGCCGTGCTGGTTCAGGCGATACGCCAGCAAACCAATTTGCAAAGCGTGTTTGTGACGCTGGCTTTTGCGTTCGGCGCGGGCCTTCCCATGCTTGCGATTGCGCTTATGGGCCGGAAGCTTATGAGCCGCTTTGGCTTTTTGGCAAAACATACTGCGGCCTTGCGCAAGGTTTTTGCCGTGCTGATTCTTGCTTCCGTCGCCTATCTCGGCTTTGGGCCTCAGGTGCAAACGCTTTTTGAAAGCAGCGTTCCCGCGCAGCAACAAAACGCGGATCGTCTTGAAGACGGCCTTGAAAATCCTTATCCCGCGCCGGAGCTTAAAGGCATTCAGGCTTGGTTGAACAGCGAGCCGCTCGTTTTGTCCAATCTCAAAGGCAAGGTCGTACTGATCGATTTCTGGACTTATTCCTGCATCAACTGCGTCCGGACATTGCCTTATATCACCGCATGGGATCGGCTTTATCGCGACAAAGGGCTCGTCATTATCGGCGTTCATTCGCCCGAATTCGAATTCGAGAAAAACATCGATAACATTAAATCGGCCGTAGCGCGGTACGGCATCGGCTATCCCGTGGCCGTCGACAATAATCTTGAAACATGGGTTAATTTTAAAAATCGCTATTGGCCCGCGCATTACCTGATCGACCAAAACGGCCAAGTCGTTTACACCCATTTTGGCGAAGGCGATTACGACGTTACCGAAAACAATATCCGTTATCTGTTGGGGCTGAAGGGGACGGCCGAAGTTACGGGGGCCGCGGAATCATTTCCTGAAAATCAAACGCCGGAAACCTACCTCGGTTACGCGCGCGCGGAGCGTTTTGCCGGATCGCCGTCTTTGCAAGGCGACGACAGCGTTACTTACATGCCCGCCCTTTCCTTGGCCGAGCACGGGTGGACTCTCGGCGGAAAATGGAAAGTCGAGGGAGAAAAAATCACCGCTCAAAGCAACGATGCCGTTTTGAGGCTAAGGTTCCGCGCCCGAAAAGCGTTTCTGGTTATGGGAACGTCTTCCGGCGCGCCGCAAAGAATCATCGTGACGCTTAACGGCAGGCCTTTGGGCAAAAATGCCGGAAAAGACGCGAAAAATGGCATAGTAACAGTCGGCATGCATACGCTTTACGAACTTGTCAATCAGGCTTCGTCTCAAGGCGGACTTCTTGAAATCAAAACGACAAGCCCAGGATTCGAAGCCTATGCGTTCACGTTCGGAGATTAATCCGGTATATAGTCATCGCAACTCAAGAATTGGCAAACTGTTTAGCGTAAGGACATGTTCTTAAAACATCTACGGGGCAGAGCTTGCCAATTTTTGACCTGCGATAGGTATATTTTCTTTATTTTACAATTGGTTGGTGTGTTCCTTCTTCATCCCCTGAATCTGCGCCTTAATCCCGCCATAATGAAACGGTACAGTTGCGTTTAGTTATTGAGCGAGTCGTTTCTCTTCCGCTTTGCGGCGGGAGGTTCACCAAGGGAGGTTCACATGAAATACAAATTCGCAACAGTCGCTTTGATGACCGCCGCTCTTGCGGCAGCTCCGATTGCCCCCGCCAATGCCGGGTGGCATCACGATCATAGAGGTTTGCCGTTTGGCGTTTTTGCCGCAGGCGCCGCCGTTACTGGCGCGCTTGTCGCGCTCGCCACCGCGCCTTTTAGCATGGCCGCAGCGGCTTCCGCGCCGCCGCCCGCGCCTGCGCCCGTTTATTACGCGGCTCCTGCTCCTTATGCTTACGCGCCCGCCTATCCGCCCCGGCAAGTCGTGGTTTACGGATATCCGCAACAGGTATACGCCTATCCCCAATGAAAAAAGGCAAACACAAAGGCGGACGCCCGTCGCGCGAAGAATCGGAAAAACTGGAAGAGAAAATCCTCGATGCCGCCGCCGCGCTTTTTTTCAGCGAAGGCTACGGCGCGGCGAGCATCGAGGCGATCGCGCAACGCGCGCAGATATCAAAACGGACTTTCTACGTTCGTTTTGAAAATAAAGCCGCCGTGTTTCGCGCGGTTGTGCGCCGCGTCGCGGAGCGCCTGCGCCCGTCCGATGCCGATACGGATAAATTGTTTGAAGGCAAAAATGCCGAGGAGATTTTACGCCGCATCGCGCCGATCATTTTGCGCGCGTCTTTGTCGCCGGAGGCCTTGTCCTTGCAACGCGTGATGCTGGCCGAGGCGGAGCGCTTTCCCGAACTTGCGATCATCATCAGCGAGCAAGCCACGCGTCAGGAAGCAATCCGCCGCATAGCCTTCCTTTTACGGCAAGAAATAAATAAGGAAACGGAAGGAAAAGACATAAGCGCTTGGCACGCGTTTGCCGCCCAGCAATTTTTGCACATGATTACGGCGGAGCCGCAACGCCGCGCGTTGGGATTTGGCATGCCGATGAATGCGACGGAACTTGGAGCTTGGGCGAACGATACGGTCGATTTGTTTTTGAGGGGATGCCTGACGCATGGGTAAAATGGTTAAACATGTGTTCTGCAAATGGATCCGTTTCTTTCTGTGTCCGGAGTGATATAATGCGGAAGTTGGAGGTGGTATCGTGACGCGTTTGCCAAAAAAAGTTTTTGAGGCGTTATTCCTCCTGATCCTGTTTTTTGCGCCGCTTTTTGAGGCTCGCGCGCAGCAATCCGCATCTGCTTCCTCTGCGCTTACGCAGCAGCAGATCGATCAAATGGTGGCGCCTATCGCGCTTTACCCCGATCCTTTGGTCGCGCAAATCCTGATGGCCGCGACCTATCCTCTAGAAATTGTTGAAGCAGACCGTTGGCTGAAAAATTCCCCAAACGCCCAGCTTCAAGGCGATGCCCTGACGGTCGCGCTGGCGCAGCAACCGTGGGATCCGAGCGTCAAGTCGCTCGTCGCTTTTCCGCAAATTTTGGGGATGATGAACGATAATCTGCAATGGACCGAACAGCTTGGCGACGCCTTTCTCGCGGAGCAGGCTGCCGTTATGGATTCGGTGCAACGCCTGCGGCAGATGGCGGAAGCGTCGGGGCATCTGGCCTCGACGCCGCAACAGACGGTTTCGGGCGAGCCCGGCGAGATCGTCATCGAACCTTCGAACCCCCAAATTGTTTACGTACCCGCCTATGACCCGACCGCCGTTTACGGCTTGTGGCCGTATCCCGATTATCCTCCGTATTATTTTCCGTGGCCGGGCGTTTATTATTCGGCGGCTGGCCTGATCGGGTTCGGATTTGGCATCGCCGTGGTCGATTGGTTGTGGGGCTGGGATTCTTGGGATTGGCATCGTCATCGCATCGATATCGACGACCGCCGTTTCGCGGAAATCAACGGAGGCCGCGCGCCGCTTGCTTCGGGCGTGTGGGAGCATGATCCCGCGCATCGCCACGGCGTTCCTTATGCCAACGCCGCCGCGCGCGCGCAATTTCAGGGTGCGGCGGATCAAGCGCGCCGGAATTTTCGCGGTTTTGCCGCCGCGCCTTCCCCCGTGGAAAACAGGGAGTTGACGCGGGCTGCGCAACCTATTGCTGCTATGCGCGAGACAAGCGTCGTTCAACGGGCTTCGGTTCCGGTTGCAAGCGTTTCTCAGCCACGGCAGGAGCGGCAAGCCCCCGTGTTTGAATCTTTTTCGCGCGGGGCCGATGTGCGCGCGGAATCCCAGAGAGGATCTATGAGCTTTGCGGCGATGCGGGCGCCGTCGCCCGCGAGGGCCGCTCCCCGCATTTCCACTCCTTCCGCGCGAGGCGGACAAGGTCAAAATGTGAGGATGCGATGATGTATGGCTGGAACAAAAACGCCTTTGGCGCTTTGACAAAAATCATAATTCTTGGCGGCATTCTAAGCCTTTCGGCGTGCTGCGCGGTTGAATCCATGCCCCCCGCTTCTCCTGCAGTTTTGAAAACTCCTGGCGCGCATCAAGAGGTTTTCGCGACGCCCGGCGACGCCGTGGATGCTCTCGTTTCCGCCACGCGCGGCGACGAAAAATCGGAGCTTATGAAGATTCTCGGGCCTCACGCGTGGAAACTTATTCATTCGGGCGACAAGGTCGCCGACGAACGCGGCCGCGAAAGATTTCTTGCCGCCTATGACAAGGCGCACAGGATCGAAAGCGAAAGCGGCGATCGCGATCGGCTAATCGTCGGTGAAGAGGAATGGCCGATGCCCGTTCCGTTGATGCATACGGAAGGCGGTTGGTGGTTCGACGCGGTTGCCGGCGAGCAAGAGATCCTCGACCGCCGCATCGGGCACAATGAACTTAACGCGATAGGCGTTTGCCGCGCCTATGTAGAGGCGCAGCAGGAATTCGCGGCTCGGCATCCGCTTAAAGGCGGAAAGCACGAGTACGCAGAGCATTTCCAAAGTTCTGACGGGCAGCACGACGGGCTTTATTGGCCCACGGCTTCGGGCCAGCCGGAAAGCCCCTTCGGCCTTTTGGTCTCCAACGCGACGGCGGAGGGCTATGAGGGCAAGACATTTAACAAACACGTGCCTTACGAAGGCTATTTCTTCAGGATTCTGAAACGTCAGGGACCGCATGCGCCGGAAGGGGCTAAGGATTACGTCGTCAACGGCCACATGACGCGCGGCTTTGCCCTTATCGCTTTTCCCGCGCGCTACGGGGATTCCGGCGTGATGACGTTCATCGTGAACCGGCATGGAATCGTTTACGAAAAGAACCTTGGTTCCGATACGGCGGAGATTGCCAGAAATATCGCGCAGTTCGATCCGGACGGAAGCTGGAATATCGTGCGGTAAAAAAAGCGCCAGGCCCCTAGATTCCCGTCATTTTCAGAAGATTTTCGGGATACCGCTCGCCTTGTACCTTGATTTTCGACGCGGCGCTTTCGATCTCGCGCAGGTCGGCGGCTGAGAGCTGGATTTGCGCGGAGCCCAGATTCTCTTCAAGATGGCGCAGCGTCGTTATGCCCGGAATGGGAACGATCCAGGGCTTCTGCGCCAATATCCACGCCAAAGCGATTTGCGCGGGCGTCGCGTTCTTTTTCTTCCCGATCTGGCCAAGCAGACCGACCAAGGCCTGATTGACTTTTCTGGCCTCAGACGTAAAGCGCGGAAGCGTGTTGCGGAAGTCGGTTTTATCGAACGACGTTCTATCGTCGATCTCGCCCGTCAGAAAGCCTCTGCCGAGCGGGCTATAGCACACCAGCCCGATGCCCAGTTCTTCCAAAGTTGGAATGATTTCCGCTTCCGGCGTTCTCATCCACAAAGAGTACTCGTTCTGAACGGCGGTAACGGGCTGAACGGCGTGGGCGCGGCGGATTGTTTTGGCTCCCGGCTCGGAGAGGCCGAAATGCCTGACCTTGCCCGCTTTGATAAGGTCTTTGACGGCGCCTGCGACGTCTTCGATCGGCACGTTCGGATCGACGCGGTGCTGGTAAAGCAAATCGATAACATCGACCTTAAGCCGTTTGAGCGAGCCTTCGACGGTTTCCTTGATATACGCGGGAGCGCTGTTCAGGCGCGGAGAACCCTTCATTCCGCGCGAGTCCGCGTCGGGGCTGAAGTCGAACCCGAATTTGGTCGCGATCGATATCTGCTTGCGGAACGGGGCGAGGGCTTCCCCCACGAGCACTTCGTTTGTGAACGGGCCGTAGACTTGGGCCGTGTCGAAAAACGTGACGCCGCGCTCGACCGCGGCATGAAGAAGGGCGGTCATCTCTTTTGTATCTTTGGGCGGGCCGTAGGAAAAGCTCATTCCCATGCAGCCGTAGCCAAGCGCCGAGACTTCAAGGCCGCTTTTTCCCAGTTTGCGTTTTTGCATGTTTTCTCCCGAATGAGTGCAGTTGTGAGCCGCATGTGCTAAACCACGCCGCCCATTAGCTGTGGAAAGGGTTTGTTATTTTTTCTGGTATTAATTGGGCGTCTGGCGCTTCTCAACAACCCATCTGAACCGAAGTGTAGCATACAAGGTAAAAACGATCAAAACACTATGCGTTTTGCTAAACGATTCTTGCGCTTCGCGCAGACGGGATTTCTTTGCAGCGCGGCTGCGCCGCTCGCCCTGCCCGCGCGCAACTAAAATTTTTAGCGTGCGCGGTCATCGAACCCCGTGGGTTGTTCACGGCATTCGTATCCGCCACCTAAGAAGCCCACAATCGGGGGCCTTTTTGTCTCAGTGATTGTTGTCGAGCGAACTTTTTTCTGAAGAACCAATCGCGTTACTATCGGTGTCGGCCGTACGAACCGCATGCTCGGATTTGTAAACATGCCATGCACGCACTTCGTTTTGGACGAGGGTATCGATATTTCTTCCATAAGAGGATTTCGGAATGGCGATTTCTTTTCCCGCGGCCTTCATTTCCGAAAAGTCATGGATCCAACCGTTGACTAAGGCGATTTCACGCGAATATTGACGGGAACAACCCTCTACGTGGCGCATAGCCCTTACGCTTTGTGCGGCAATGGCGTTGGCGACGCCCGTGCTTTCTGCACACCCGATATCCCTTTCTCGGGCCTCGATGACTTCATGCATCAATTGGATTATGCCATCGATGTCGTAACAATCTACAGGAGTTTCCGCGCCTGAAATTTTATCGAACATATCTCTCTCCGTAAAAAAGGGTTTATTTGTATGTCCTGACAATAACTTCTGTCCGCCGTTGCCACAACGGGAAAAAATACTTTCAAACGCTAAAATAGGGTTAAAGACAAATTTTTATGGCGGAGAGGATGGGATTGATCAAAACGCTGCGCGTTTTGCCCCTTCGGGCGTCGCGCAAGAGCGCTCCGTCCAAATTCGCTTACCTGTTTTTGCGCTTCGCGCAGAAGCGAATTTGTCGAACCCGGCGGGCTCTTCAACTCTATCTTTTTCGCCATTAGAAATGGGACCCAATTGGGCCCGATTTCTAATGGCGGAGAGGATGGGATTCGAACCCACGAAACGGTTTTATCCGTTTACCCGCTTTCCAGGCGAGCGCCTTCAACCACTCGGCCACCTCTCCGCATATCCAAATTCAACTACCTGCTTCTTGCCTCGTGGTTGAGACAAAAAGGGTGCTCGCATTCGCTCGCGGGCACTCGGCCACCTCTCCGCAAAATTCAAAAGACTCTCATAAAAACATATTTTGCGCCACGCCGAAGCTTCTTAGCGAAGGCGGGCTGTCTCCTATACCCTGACTTTTCCTGCAAATAAACATCTATTCGATACTTGGCAAAATCATCTTTAACCCCCATATTTCAGGAAAATCCGTATCCTTTCAATTCCAAAGGTTAATCCATGCCCTCCGAACAAATGCATTTTCGCGCCGAAGTCGCAAGGTTGCTCGATATTGTCGTTCACTCGCTTTACAGCGAGAAAGAAGTGTTTTTGCGCGAGCTTATCTCGAACGCTTCCGACGCCTGCGACAAATTGCGCTATGAGGCGATAACCCGGCCCGAATTGCTCGATGACGAGCCCGATTTCAAGATTACCGTCACGCTCGACAAAAAAGCCCGTACCGTCACGGTCGCCGATAACGGCATCGGCATGACGCGGGACGAATTGGTCGAGAATCTGGGCACGATCGCGCGTTCCGGCACGTCGGCGTTTCTGGAACAAATCGGGGACGCGAAAAAGGCCGATATCACCCAGATCGGGCAATTCGGCGTCGGATTTTATGCCTCCTTTATGGTCGCCCAAGCCGTCGAGGTGAATTCGCGCAAGGCCGGAAGCGCCGAAAGCTGGTGTTGGGAATCCGACGGGCGCGGCAATTTTACGATCGAAGAAGGCGAAAAAGCCGAACGCGGCACCGAAGTCATCGTCTACCTCAAACAAGGCGAAGACGAATTTCTCGATGTCGAACGCCTGCGCCACATCATCGCCAAATATTCCGACCATATCGCGATTCCCGTGATTCTGAACGGCGAAGAAAAACCCGCCAACCGCGCGGGCGCTTTATGGCTGCGTCCTAAAAAGGATATTACGGCCGAGCAATACAAGGAATTTTACCACCACGTCGCGCATGCTTTCGATGACGCGGCGTTGACCTTGCATTGGCGCGCGGAAGGAAGGATCGAATACACGGGCCTGCTTTTCGTGCCCAGCATGAAACCGTTCGATTTATTCGATCCCAAGCGCGAACATGGCGTCAAATTGTACGTCAAGCGCGTTTTTATCACCGACCACGCCGAAGGCCTTGTGCCGCCATGGCTGCGCTTTCTGCGCGGGATCGTGGACAGCGAGGATTTGCCGCTCAACGTCAGCCGCGAAATGCTGCAAAACAATCCGATGCTGGCCAAGATCAGGCAGGGCGTGACGAAACACGTTTTGTCCAACCTTTTAAAATTCGCCAAAGACGATCCCGAAGGATACGCCAAAGTTTGGGAAAACTTCGGCGCGGTTTTGAAGGAGGGCCTGTACGAAGACATAGAACATCGCGGCGATCTTGCCAAACTGGTGCGTTGCCGGTCGACCGAGGGCGAGGGCTTTACGTCTTTGGCCGACTATGTCGCGCGGATGAAGAAAGGACAGGAATCCATTTTCTATATCTGCGGCGAAAGCGAGGAAAAACTGCGGCGCAATCCGCATCTGGAAGGATTTAAATCCAAAGGCGTGGAAGTGTTGCTGCTTACCGAAACGGTCGATGATTTCTGGCCGGGCGCGCTTGGAGAATTCGAAGGCAAGGATTTTAAATCGGTCACGCGGTCGGGCGAAGATTTGGGAAAAATCGAAAACGAGGAGAATAAGAAAAAAGAAGAAACGAATCGCGCCGAAGCGCCGCCAGCGAAGGCGGAAGACCTTATCGCTCTCATTAAATTGACGCTGGGCGACACGGTCAAGGATGTGCGGGCGACGGATCGCCTGACGTCAAGCCCCGTTTGCCTTACGGCGGACGAAGGCGATTTGGACATTCATCTGGAACGCTTTCTGAAACAGCACAATCAAATCCGCACGCCCAGCAAACGCATTCTGGAAATCAATCTCAAGCATCCGCTCATCGCGCAAATGGCCGAGAGCGCCAAAAAATCCGGCGCGGCAGACAGCCTTAAAGACATTGCGTGGCTGCTGTTCGATCAGGCCAGGCTTTTGGACGGCGATACGCCGTCCGATCCGGTTGCGTTTGGGGAACGGCTGGACGCTATTCTGGCGAAGGCGCTCCAATAACTCGCGCAATTTTTACCCTTTTTGCGGTTCAGACTTTATTAGGCAAATTGGCGTAAAATGAGAATCGACCCTGAATGAAGAGGGTCTGATTCGGAGTCCATAACGTGCGTAAACCGTCCGAAATCAAAGAATTAGCCAAACGCGACCTCTGCGTTCTCGCTCTCGTCGCGGGGGTGGGGGGCTTTTGCGCTTCTTTTCCGGCGCAGGCGGAAGACAATCCCTTTGAATTCGACGCGGGAAACTGGGTGTCGTCCCAGACGTACAACGATAATTTGCTTCGCCGTCCGCCCCCGCCCGAGCAGGGAAAATCCGCCGAGGAAGAACCGGAGAATAAAATGGCCGCCGCTGCGCCTGCGCCCGAAGTCAAACCGCCCCCTCGTCCGCCGATGGTTTTTTCGACGCCTGTCCTGCCCGGGCTGAACAAAGGGTTCAACGTGCAGGTCAGCTCGACCGACGATATCGATGAAAAAACAACGCCCACCCCCGCCGCCGCGCCCGATGCAGCGCCGGATATTCGGTTGCCGGATAAAAATTGGGCTCCTCCGTCCGAGAAAAGTTTAATGTCGAAAGCGCATAACGGGGAAAACGACGGACAGGAGGCATCGCCGCTTAACGTTCGCATGACGTTTTTGCCTTCGCAGAACGTCGTTCCTATAACGAGCCCCGAGCACGAATCGGCGGAAAAGAAAGCCCATGCTCTTCTGAAAAAACTCGCGGAGGAGAAAAAGAAAACGCCTGCCAAAACGCCGGAAGAGGCCGCCGCCTGCGCGGCTTTGGATGCGTATAAACAGCAGCAGCTCGACGCCATTCAAAGCGACCGGCAGACGCTGAAGGCGCTTCAGGACGCCATTCATTCGCTGGGGCTTGGAAAGAAGCTGGATTTCATGAGCCAGCAGGGAAGCACGCTAATACCAGCGGGCCCATGAAATCCGATTTGCCGACTGACATCACTCGCTCTGCGGTACGCTCATATCCTCTTGGAACGCCTGTATTTTTGCACCTTCGCTCCCCGCAACCGCTCGTGACCTAGGCGAGTCACTTCAAGCGCCGGTTGGTATAAGCACATCGGATAATCAACCTCCGCCCGCCGCAAGCGCGCCCGAAGGGACAAGCGTGAGATAACGTTTAAGCGCGCGCAGAAAAACCTTCGCAAAAACGCGCTATAAAAAGCGGAAAGATTCAAGCCGTCGCGGCGACCGATGTAGACGAAGAATGCTTGGGCATTCCGTCGGCCGTCAGACCTTGGCGCAGATAAGCGACCGTCGCCGCAGACGGAGTTTGCGAAACGATATTGCCGCCGTTCTTATCGAGATATTGAGTGATGAAACCCGCCATCGGGTCTTGGATGACCTGCGGATTTTTAAGCGGCGCGGCCGTTGTCGCGGAAGACGTCGTGTCGGACGAAGGAGCAGGCGAAGGAACGTTCACGCTTGAAGCCGCCCCTAAAGACGAATTGATCGTATTGATTGCTCCGGTCATTGCAGGTGCCTCCTCTTTACACGTGGCGCGGGAAGAAACGAACAAAACTCGCCGCGCACACCCCAACGCACGTGCGACAATACTCCAAATTATTCTTCTTGACAAGAAAATATCTTGAAAGCTTGGTGCGGACAGATTCGGGATCGAAACGATAACGGGTTGATTTGACGGGGAAAAGTAAAATGCAAACCAACGGTGCAGGCCTAATGAGGCGCGGCATTCGTTTCGGCGGAATCGGGGTAGCCCATCTCCCTTATTTCTTCCCGCGTAGGTTCAAAGTGCGAAGTTTTAACGTGCTGATCCCGCGCCGCTTTCCAGACAGCCAGCTTGGATTTTCTGCTGCCGGAAGTAATGCTTAAAACTTCTCCTCCTGCATCCTTAAAGCAGAGTACATAGTCGTTGGCGAAAGTTTTAAGTTGTTCCGGATTGCTTTCGCTCTGTTCGATTGCCGTCGCCCAGTTTTTCTTTTCTTCCTCCCGAATGGTGCAATAGCGCAGATACGAAGGAGGGTCTCCCAGTTCTTCTTTTTGCTTCGGCGTGGGCTCGAAATTTAAAGTGATGCCCTGTTTTTTCGCTTCGGCCCACAGAGCCAGCTTGCCTTCCGGGCTGTAATTGTCCCCGATAGGTATGTTTTCTCCGAACTTTTGTTTGAGGCGGCTCACGTATTCTTTGACGGCTTCTTCCTGGCCCTTTGGATCAAGCTGTTTGAACCCAAGCAAACGCAAGCCCCCGTCTTTTTTCACGATGATTTTATAGGGTTGCTGATACGTGCGGGAAAATCCAAGTTTTTCTTTTTGCTCGGGCGTGGGGTCGAAATTTATGACATAAATGCCTTGCTTCTGAGCTTCCGCCCAAAAGGCCAACTGAAGTTTCGCACCGACAAATTTTCCTAAATCCAAGACTTCTATAGAACGTTGTTTGAAATAACGAAAATGTTTATCGACAATTTCTTTCCGAGCTTCGGGATCGAGCTTGTCGAAACCAAACGAATGTATGCGTCCGTTTCTATCCGCCAAAAATCCGCAGGGCTGTCGATGATCCGGGGAAAAACCCATTATCATTTTTTGCAAGGCTGTCGGTTCGAACCCTTCGACTCTGACGCCCAATCTCTGCGCTTCCGCCCAGTAGCTCAGTTTAGTTCCCAAACTTGCCGTCGGTTTAAAAAATATTACATTTCCGTTTTCTTTCTTGTAACGGGAGATGATCCCTTTTAGTGCGTTCCTGTTTGCGTTTCTTTTTTCCAGCTTTTTTACAGCCCACCTTACAACGATTGCGACGGGGAGAAGCACTACCGTTAAGGCGGCCTCGATTAGCCAGACTAGTAGGTTGCCAAGCCATCCTTCACTCTGATTTCCTGAACCACTGCCTGAATAAGCAGGAGCTGTGGTTGGGGTGGGGGGTGAGTTATTCCCTTGCTGTTCTGCTTCGTTTCTCTCGCGCTCTTCTGCCCCTAATCGAGCAAAAGAACCCCTTTCGTATCTGTATGATGGGGTATAGCCAATAAATCCTCTCAAATAGCCGTCATCATCATCGATCATTATTTTCTCCCACTTAATACCTCAAGCACAAAATAAATTCCCCGGTCTGTTGCTAATCATACCCGGCTTTTTCTACCAATCCTTGCAATGTCATAAAAACATAAAGCCTTCCGATTTTACCTGTTTTTCAGCGTTTTCTCAAGTTTTGTAATACTTTCATGAATGCCAAAATGGCAAAAACGACGCGCGTTTAACCATAAAATTGCGGCTTCGGAAATAATGAAAATCGGGAATTTTTGGAAAGCCGAGCAAAGCTAAGTTTTACCCATCCTGCCCGCGGCCTCTGCTGCCTCTGTCGCTTTGGTCGCCGCCGTATCCGCTTTGGTTGCCGAAGCGGCTGCGCTTGCCGCGGCTTGACCTGCGCCCGAATCTCCCTGCTGATTAGCGTTGCTGCCCGAGCCACCAGAAGAACCGCCGGATGCCATCGCGCCGCCCATTGCGCCTGCGGCCAAGTCTCCCGAATCCGATCCCCCGGGCATATTGTATTGCGAGTACTGCGATGCAGCGCCCGACGAGGAGGGTTGAGTCCCGCCTCCTGATCCAGCGTTTCCTCCTTCCGAGCCCGTTCCCCCTCCTACGGAGTATCTTGTCTCTCCTCCTATCAACGCCCCCGATCCACCGCCCGGCGAAGCCGAATCCCCAGGCCCCGATAGCTTGCCCTTCATATAATTTGCACCGGCAGTCACTCCCTTGTCCACATTTTTGGCCAGACCCTCTACCTTATCCGCTGACTTCATTACGGCATAATCACCAACAGCTGTTACGATACCTTGCATCTTACCTGCATCGCCAAGCTCAGGCATCGACTGGCCTTGTTGTCCCATCCAGTTTAATGCATTTTTGGGCAGATGTTCGATCATGGCGAAGGCATGATCGGCGAGAATGTACATGAAGAAGCAGTAAAGAACGGTGAAGATAAACTTGCTCAACACGACGGGGCCGTTGGCCGTTCCCCCCGCCGCCGCGACGGCAAGCGAAAACGTATAAGTCAAAAAGTTAGCGCCGACCATAAACGCCAACAATCCCGTGATTAATCCAAGAACCATCAAAATAGGACGCAGAAAAATATTGAAAACGAAGTAATATGCCTTCTGCGCTCCTCCGGGCAACCCATGCCCTTCGGGGCTCAAATGCGCAAGCGCGACAAGAGGAACCGCAACCACGGCTTCGGCAAGCGCGCCGACCCATGAAATAACGGCGAAAAGAAAGCGGGAAAACGGAATCATCGGCAGAACATAAGCCAACGTAAAACCGCAAACCCAGAATATCATAGCAAGGAAAGTCAAAAGCGGCATGAACGCGGTAAGAATTGAATTGACGGCGTTTCCGATGTACGGGATCATAGCGATAACCCCGCCTGCCGCCTGACCTATAAAGGCAACCGCGTAAAGCCCGAGGGCGGTATTGACGTTCGCGTGTCCCAAATTGATCATTTGCCCGACGATGTCCGGCCCCGAAAGGGTCACGCCAAGCTGAAACGTGCTGTTCGTGGTCCCGCCGCTGCTGCAAGGCGCTCCCGTTCCCGCGGTCCAAACGCCGTTCAACGTCGCTATATGATCGACGATCCCCATAACCGCATCGGCGGACCATGCGCCGAATGACTGAAACCATCCCTGCGTTTGATCCTGAAGCCCGAGCATGGACGCGCATTGGATTTGATCCGACGGAAGCGTTGTCTGCGCCGCGCCCTTGCTTATCAATGAACCGAAGTTGGAAATATCCGAAGAAATTTTTTGGCCGATGCTGACTTCCGTAGCGGCATCGAGACCTCCCATTATAGAGCCAGTTATCGCGCCGATGATATTTCCTATTATTGGAAGGACGGAGCCTCCGGCTGCGGACCCTTGCGCTGCGCCGGACGCCATTCCGTTCGCAACCGATCCCGCCGTGCCAAGCGCGCTACTGTCGAACTGGGGCGCTTGCGCTTGCGGCATTCCAGACTTTATGGCGTCGCTGATCATCGACTGTTCGCGTTCGACCGTAGGCAGGAACGTTCCGGCAAACACCCATCCATAAGGTTCGATTTTTTTGACGACCGTGGACATCTCCGACGCCGTCGGCGCGGCAAGGGCGGTCAGGTTGCTGGTCGCCGCCTGCTGATACGCGATCACGGCGCTTAACGTGCTGTTGGAAAGCGTGATCGGCGTGGTTCCGTCGTATGTGCCTCCGTCGCTCGTGGGTATGGTCCCCACAATTTTTGAACCTTCGGTTACGAAGGCTCCGAAATTGCTGGAGAGAGTCTGGCTTTCCGCAGTATAGGCCAATCCCGCAGCCGTATCGGCATTGCACGTCGCCGCGTCGGACGAGGAAGAGGTTGTGTTGCATACATCGAGAGACGTCGGATCCTTATACGGATTGTCCGGGATGAAATACCACCCGCACATATCCTGCCCTCCCAAATCGGGAGAGGAAAAAGAATACTTCGTCCCCGTCTGCCCGCCTATCGTCTGCCCGTCTATTTCTATTCCAGTGGTAGGGATTGTCGAGATATTGGAACCGGAAATCTGCTGGTTCATCAAAGTAACGCGCGCGTTATAATCCGCGACGCAAGCTTCGCTTAAAACAAGATCGTTGGCGATCTGCGTCACGATCGGCGCGGCCGGCAATACGGGCGTCGTGGAATATGTGCTCAGATAGTTGAGAAAGATATCCCATGCGTTGCTTGCAAGCCCCGAACCCATTTCCGCCATTTTAATGACGATGTATTGGCCCGAATTAAGGCCGCCGCTCACGGGAACCAGCAAACCTATGGCCACGACAAGGCGGATGGGAGCCCAAATCTGCCTTGCTTTGTCTCCCATCGGGACGCCGGAATGCGCCGTTTCGACGACCATCGAGGCGAGGTGGTAGAAAAGGATGATTCCGGCGACGACGAGAATCGCGTCGCTGTAAAATGGCAAAACCGCCTGCGTCAAAGCAGTTTGGAGATTCATCGTCGCGGGGACGGCGGAGTTCATATAGTCGGAGGAATAGGCGGTCAAAGACGCCGGCTGCGCCCCCAAAAACAAAAAGCTGATCCATGTCTGCGCAAGGTCCGTATCGGGACACGGCGCCGTGAATATACTGGTGCTCGCTGAAGAAGCGCAGGCGTCCGCCGCGTGCGCGTGGCCGATGAAAAGAGACAGCAGCGACGAAATAACGGCGAGAACCCCGAAGACGATTACGCCGATAACGGCGAAAAAGAGAATGGCTTGCGGCACGCCTTCGCGGGTGAAACGCACGTTTTGCCACGCCGAGGCGAAAATGGCGCGGAAAGACAAACGCGCGCCGGAATCGTTCAATCCCGGATAATCCTTCGGCAACAAACCGTAGATCGCGAAAACTCCGGCGATCAGTTGGAGAAGGATGCCCGTGCTTTCTTTTAAAGGATCGAACGACGCGCCCCAATGCGTGTTGAATATGACGTCAAGAGCCGAACGCTTGGCGGCTTTTGGCTTGCCGGACGGAACCTCGGGAGGCGGAGTATCTATCATCGCTTTAGTTTGGCCTATTTTGGCAAAAGATTCGTTAATTTAGCTTCATATTTACAAAATTTATCCACCTATATTGCCATACCCGTCTTTCCAGCAGAAACAGGGCGTTCGGCTCTTTGTTGGGCTCAAATCTAAGAGCCGTTCCCGCCATTCCCGCCGTTTCCTCCATTGCCGCCGTTACCGGAGCCGCCCGGCATCAACACGGGCGTCGATGAGAATTGGCTTGAACTTCTGTCTATGCCGCCGTGAACGAAGGACATCGCTTCCGTCATAATCTGGCGTTCGAGCAGAAGCCCTTGCTCGAATTTTTCCGGCGCGTCGAGCGCCAGCGCAAAAAGCTGCTCCTTCGTGGCGACGCCCAAAGAGTTCAGATAGGCAATATACGTCGGCGAGGATAGCCGGTACGCGACATCGGCGCGGGCTTGCAGAGTGCTGCGGCCGTTTGCCTGACAGTAGTTATTGGCCGCGGCACTGATAATCTGGTTATTATAGTCGTCCGTGCAACGATTGGCTTGGGCGGCGTGTTGGTCCTTGAAGGCTTTCGGATATTGCACGCGCTCTTCGAAAAACTTCCAGCAATCGGAGAGCAGCCTGCTGTCGAGCGATTCCTGATGAGCGATCTCTCCGACGACGCCTAAGGCATTTTGCGGCGACGCGGCGGGCGGCAACGCTACGAAAACATCCTGCGCGAGATTTTGGCAAAAACCCGCCGCCGCATAGATCGGGTAATAGGCGGCGCCAACGGTTGCTATGGGCTTGGGAAACAAATTTGTCTGCGGCACAGCCGTATTCGGCGATGAGGGCGTCGTCCCCGCCGCCGATAAAGTCGGCGGAGACATAACCATCTGCGAGGTGTCGTTGGGAGCAAGATATTCCAAAGAACCAAGCAACGATTCAAGCGAGCGGTCTTGGCGCACATAGGTGGCGTTCTGTCCCGGGTTCGGGGACTTTGCGCAACCAAGACTGCTGGTGTTGATAGCGCCTTCAGGATCGTTGGGGTCGGTGGGGTTGAATCCGTTGAGGCATCTATAATTGAAATCCTGCGCCAAGCCGATTTTGGGCGGCAACATCGATTTTGCGACTGCATTCAACTGCGCTTGCGCCGCGTTGCATGCCGCGTCTTGCACCGCGCCGCCACTTTTTGGATCGGGCAGCGGCAGCGAAGGGCAGCTCGTCGAAGAAACGGAAGTCGGGGTTGAGAACTGGGCTCCCTGTAACGTCGTTCCATTTAAAGTCGTCGTGATATAGCTTGGATCCGTGTCGGTTCCCATAAACGCGTTTTGGAGAATGGCGTTCGTATTGTAACTGGCTGTGCCCGGAATGCCCCCTCCCAAGAGATAAGTGAGGTTATAGTTATTGGCGGGTTTGTATGTCGTTCCGTCGCCGCCTAAAAGGAAATTGGTATTGTAGGTCTTGGATGGTGAAGTGTTCCCCTCATTTAATGGGTTGTTATCGCTGGAAGATCCTCCGATGGAAGTCGATATCCAATCCAAACTATTATTGAGGGTATCGTCAGAAGTGTCTTGGATAAATATCGCTTGCGCTTGAGCAGAGGAAAAAGAGGCCAGCAAAGCCCCGCCTAAAACCAGCGCAAAAGCCCGGAATTTTTTCTGCATAAATATCCTCCACGCGGCGGTAAAACGGCAAAACACCCCGCAAATCAATAAACGCAAAACGCTGTAATTTCAACGCCTGCGCGACACATCAATCCGCTATAATAGTGTCGCTAATAAAGATTAATCAACGCTTAATTAACCGGCTCCTCCGACCAGGCAAAATCCTCAAGGGCAGGTTCCGTCGTCTTTGCATTGTTCGCACACAGCCCCATGAGGGTACGCAATGGTATTGGGACAACAGAAGCCGCCGCCGGATATGCTCGGGCCAGGTCCCGATGCCCATTTATATTGGCATTTCGAATGCCCATATTTGCTTTGTCCGATGTTATCCGGCCAGTTCAGATAAACCCCGTTTGCGTCTTTGGGTTGGAGCATAGTGTCGTCCCTATATGCCTCTTCGGGAGAGGTGCATCCCTGCCGCACAAAATTCTCCCTGCAGGATGCCGTTTGATCCGAACTCCAACACCATTCGAGGCAAGGCAGATTGCTGTTGGGAGGCGGAAGGACACAGCAGTAATAACCGCATAAATGAAAAAATTGATCCGTTCCTCCGGCATTGCATTGAGCGCCCCCATATCCGATGCCCAGCGAACCCGGCGGTTGATTAGTTTGAAGCGCCCCGCCAACGCATAAAAGCGCCTCGCAAGCTTGGGCTGCCGCGGGTGAAGGCGAAGCCAGCATGTCTAGAAGACCTATCGCAGCGATTAAAAACGCAAAAAATTTCATAACGATAAGCCTTCCCGCCTCCGCTTTTTCTGAAATCTCGGCCGAAGGCAAATGAACTCTACCACTCTGATATGCTAGGGAAATAGTATTTAGAATTGGTTTATTCTACCGTAAAAAGGGACGGCTTCGGGTGAAAAGACGGGCTTTTCATCTTTTCCTAACATTTCAATGGCATTGTCCTAGGTGCAGCCCTTTAAAACGGGGCTTCACGGGGCAAAAGAAGGCCTTTATAGTGCCTTGCCCTTCGCGAAGCGTTTAGGCGCAAGTGGCGGACTATTGCGTTTATGAGGATAGAAAGATGGATGAAAATTCCGACAAATCGCGGATGCAAACCCTGCTTATGGCCTTTCGTCAATTAGGTTTGCCCTTATTGCAAGCGGCTTCCGAGGCGCAGAACAAACAAGAGGGTGAAACGCCAGCCGTTTTGAATGTCGAGGCTCTTGGCCCCCTTGTCGATACCACGGTCATGTTCAGCCGGAAACTTGCAGAGCAAGTAGGCGCCAGCGAAGATCAAGTCGATGCTTGGGTGCGCTGGGCGTTGGCCGGGGCTGCCGCGCAGGTTGTGGGAGCGTCTTATAAAGCGTCCGGGCGGTTGATGACCGAGGAAGAGGCGGGGCATATTTCCTCAATAGCCATTGATTTACAAAACAAATTCAAAGCTCAAATTCCTGCGGAGCAGGAAAACCTTCCCAATACCATTGCGACGTTCCGCGCCAAGATGCTGGAAGCTATCGTTCCGGTCGTAGGCGCTGTCGCGCAGTATTCTTTTGGGCGTTCCGAACATGCGCTTTTGGCCGAAGTTGCCGAAAAATTGGTCAAAACCGCCGATCAAGTAACGCGGGCTTTGGCTCCGACGGGCGCTTCGCCTGAAGAATGGCGGCTTCTGTGCTGGCATGTTTTGAAAGCTGCCGGGCAGATATACACGGAATCGCATTTTGCCGAAGCCGACCGGCTTCTCTATATGCCCGCCGAAGAACGCGCGGCGTATTTTGCGCAACACGGCCAGATCGTTCCCATGCAACTGGTTTGGCAGGCGTTTAATCAACGCATGGCGATGTTGGCGACTTTGGCGACCTATCTTGAGGTTCCCAAGTCCGCGCGTCTTGATGTTGAGGGATGGTAATCGATGCTCACCGCTCAGGTTTTTGCGACATGCGTTTTGATGGCGGCCAACACGTATCACGTGCCCGAAGCCGTGATGATCGGCATCATGAACGTCGAAGGCGGTCATATCGGGCAGGAAGTCGGGCCGAACGTCAACGGCACTTACGATCTTGGCCCTATGCAGGTTAATTCGCGCTGGTTGCCGTTGTTGCAGCAGACATGGCACGTAAGCGCCTCCACCGCGCGGTCGTGGGTGCGCGACAACGGATGCGTCAACGTTCACGTCGCGGCGTGGATATTGCGCCAGAAAATGGACGATACCGGAAGCTTGTGGGGTGGCATCGCCGCTTACCATTCCACGACGCCTGGCATCGGCATTCCCTATGCGAACAAGGTTATTGCCGTGATGGATCGCAAGGGGCTTGTCGAACACGATGTGCCCGTTTATCCCGGTCGGCGTTACGCGCAAAGATAGGAAAATCGATGGGCAACTGGCTGCAAAAAATCCTGATGCCGACGACGCCGACAAAAAAGGCCGGAAAATTGCCCGCACAAGCGCCTCGAACGAAACATTTGCCCGCGCAGCCCTTTAAATACGGAGCGCCCTTGCCTGCCAGCCTGCCGAACGCCACTGTCATTTATGGCATCGGCGCCAGTCTTTTGTTTGTGGCTTCTTTCTCCCTGTTTCTCGCGGGAAGATGGTTTCCGGGAATAGGAGTTTTCTTTCTTGGCGCGTGTTTGACGGGATTTGCCTTACACCTTCTCAAACATCAGGATTAGGATCTTGCCTCAACATGCGAAATTCTAAGTGGGCTCTAATCTTTCGGGCCGTCCTCTCTTTCGAGGGGCTTTGCAACAGGTCTATTGAACGGGAAACGGGTGTAAGGTATTAAATAAGAAGCGAATCAGTCGGAAGTGAAAAAAAATGACGCTCAGCAAGAAGACACTCATGGTTTCCGGCCTCGCCTTTTTGTTGGCCGGATGCAGCGATCTCCAATCCGGTTGGGACTCCCTTGGGGCCGGATGGGATTCTTTGTTTTCTTCGAGTTCTTCCGATTCGTCGGCGGTAAAACCCGTCGCGACCGAGCCCGATATCGTCTCCGTGAAATTGGCGCAAGCCGCGGACAAGGCGGCCAAGGCTTTGGACAGCATCGCCAACATCGAACAGCAAAAAAATCCCACCATACCCCCCGTGCAAAACGACTACGCGGGCGCGTCGTCAGGCCTCATGCAGCCGGTTTCGCTGCGCTGGTCGGGACCCGTCGAGCAAGTCGCCCGCGTGTTGGCCGAACGCGCCGGTTTGCGCTTTCGCGTGAGCGGCCGTAAGCCGGATATACCGCTGGTCGTCCATATCGACGCCTATCAACAGCCGATACTTTACGTTCTGCATGATGTCGGCTTGCAGGCGGGCTCCCGCGCCAATCTCTCGGTCAACCAGAACGAAGGCGTTGTCGAGGTGCGCTATGCCGCAGCTGACCAGCCATCTTAAAATAATGCGCTTGGAATTTCTTGTTTCCGCCGTCTTTTTCGCGTTTCTTGCAGCGCCGCTTCCCGGCTTGGCTTTGGCGGATGACGGGACGAGCGCCGGAAACGTCGGTAAATCGGACGACCTTCTTAGCGTCACGGATATCCCAGCCGATAACAGCGTTTCTCCGCCCCCGCCTTCCTTGTCCGATTTGCAGAACGAGGCCGCTCCGGCGGAAGACGACTCCCCCAAGACAAATACGATCGGGTTGCGAATCCGCGTCGACGCGACGCGCGAAGCAGCCTTGTCTTACGGCGCGCGCGGCGGCCTTGCCCACCGCACTTTTGAAATTCAACGTCGCCTTGCCGAATATGACGCCAGCCTGTCAAAAGCGTTTAATTTTTCGCGTCTTTTGATCGCGGCGCCTTCCGGTCTGCTGATCGAACCGCCCATCGTTTCCGAAGCGCAGCAAGCCGTTCTTGTCAATGCCGGAGGCCAAGCCGCAGCCGTTGCCGATCGCATTTACCGCATCAATCGCGTCGCGCGCATCGTCACGGCGGCCCGCGACTGGCGTTTGTATCTGGAGCGCGATTGGGGCCGCGTCGATCCTCCGGCCGCCATCTTGCTGCCTAAAACGGACGAAGAAAAAGCCGCGTGGGCGGCTTACGTCAGGCAAGGGTGGGAGCAAGGAATTAAGCAAGCCGAAGAAACTTTCGAATCCGACGTCGATCGCATGACAAACGACTATACGGGCATGGTGCGTTACCGCGAGCTTTTGGCGCAAGGGATGATATCGAAGCCCTACGCTTTGGCCGATGACCGCGGCGTAACAGGAGGCGGAACGGAAATGCGCGTCGGCGATCGCGGCGTGACCATTACCGGCCAGTCTTCCCTTATCTCGAAGAGCAGCGCATGGATTCCGGCAAATCGTTAAGCGAAAAGATCGAAGCGTTGTCGGCGAAGATCGGCACGTGGCCGGCTGAACCCCTGCGCATCGGCGAGGAACATGTCGATGAGCTGCTTCAATGGGCCGTCCGGCAGGGGGCAAGCGACACCTCGCTGCAAACCGACCGTCCCGTTTACATCGAAGTCGACGGCATTCTTTTTCCCGTTACGCGCCGTTCGCTCGATAGCGCCGATATGGCGAATATCCTCGGCAAGATTTATGGCGCCGACGCGCTGGCGAAGCTGGCTTCTGGGACCGATCTCGATCTTTCTTTCGAGGTGCGTCCCGACCGGAACACGCGGTTGCGGTTTCGCGTCAATATCACGGCTGTCTTAAGCAGAGGGCGCGACTCCGTTCAGGTGACATTGCGCACGCTGCCCAATTTGCCGCCGACACTCGAAGATTTAGGCATCGAAAAGAAAATCGTCGAAAACTGGTCGCCGCGGCAAGGATTGATTCTCGTGACGGGCCCGACCGGCAGCGGCAAGACGACGCTTTTGGCAGCGGGATGCCGGATGCTGATCGAACGCGAGCAGGGCTGCGGAAAAATGCTGACCTATGAAGCGCCGATCGAATATGTGTACGACGCGATCGCGGGCCCGCGCTCTTTGGTGGCGCAATCCGAAATTCCGCGCCATTTGCCGTCTTTTGCCGCAGGCATACGAAACGCTTTGCGCCGCAAGCCAAATGTTATTCTGGTGGGAGAAGCGCGCGACCGCGAAACCGTTTCGGCCGCCATCGAGGCGGGACAGACGGGACACTTGGTTTTCTCGACCGTTCATACGATCGGCGTTGCCGCGACCATCCGCCGCATGATCAGCGTTTTCGAGCCCAGCGAGCGCACGGAACGCGCTTACGCGATGATGGAAACGCTGCGCATGGTCGTCACGCAGGCGCTTGTGCCCAAAGTGGGCGGCGGCCGCATAGGGTTGCGCGAATTTATGGTGTTCGACGAAAGAACGCGCGAAATTCTGCTCGATCTGCCCACCGAAAGGTGGACGACGGAGACGCAGCGCCTTTTGGCGCGCAACGGGCAGACGATGGAACAGACGGCGACGAAGGCTTTTAAGGCGGGCGTCATCGACCGCCGCACCTATCTGTTTTTGACAAAGGGCTTTACTGGCGACGAAGCCGGAAACGACATTGGCGACGGGGACGACGAGATTTAGTCCCGAACTTTTGGATTTCGGAAAGAAAGAGCTTTCCGATTTTCCGAACAGGAACTATGATTCCCAAGACCTTAACTTCGAACGCCGAATTCTTCCATGGATCTCCATTGGCGCAACACGCAAAAACAAGCACGGTTTTTCGCCCTTGACGCGCGCGCGTTCGCTGCTGTTTTTCTCTTTTTGATTCATGCCCGCTTGTGGACTTTTGTCCTCGCGATAGTCGTTATGATCGTTTTCTGGATCCTCGAAAGGCGCGGGCTGACGTTCGACGCGGCGTTACGCGCGCTGCGGTCGTGGATCCTTGGCCGGAACCGCCCCGCGACGTTGAAAACCAAACGGCGTTCATGGATCGACTTTGGTTAGCCGTTAAGCGGTTTTATGCCGTTTTCCGCGTCTTTCTTGTCTTTATTTTTCACGTGCGCTAGGGTGTTTCTTCGCGCGAAAATCGCAGAAATAAAAGGTTTTTGCCGAGAAAATTTATAATGCACCCCCAACCCCATGTTTAAGCCCTTTCTTTTTGCCGCTCTTATTTTCTTCGTTCTCCTGCCTGCGCAGGCGGCGCAGTTTTCAAAGCCGCAAACGGCGCTGGCGATGACGGGCGATCCGTTGTACCCGCCCGATTTTACCCACTTCGCTTACGCCAATCCCGACGCGCCCAAGGGAGGGATTTTGAAATTGGGAACGACCGGGACTTTCGATTCCCTGAATCCTTTTATCGTTCGCGGGCAGCCGCCTTTCGGGCTTGGGTCGGGCACGATGTCGCTTGTGTACGAAAGCCTGATGACGCGGGGATGGGACGAGCCTTTTACGCTTTACGGCTTGATCGCTTCCTCGGTCGAAGTCGCGGACGACCGCTCCGGCATCATCTTTAATTTGAACAAAACCGCGCATTTTTCCGACGGCTCGCCCATTACTGCTGACGATGTGCTGTTTTCGTATCAAACGTTGCGCGACGAGGGGCGCCCCAATCACCGCACCTATTACAAAAAAGTTTCCCGCGCCAAAAAACTATCGCCCACGCGCGTCGAATTTACTTTCAAGCCGAATGAAAAAGGCGCTATCGATCGCGAAATGCCGCTTATTATGGGATTGATGCCCATTATGCCCAAAAATGATTGGCAAGACCGCGATTTCAATCAAACAACGTTGCGCGTTCCCATAGGCTCCGGCCCTTATAAGATCGCATCGGTCGATATCGGGCGAAAAATCGTTTACGAGCGCGACCCGAATTATTGGGCGCAGGATTTGCCGGTAGAGCGCGGGCTTTACAATTTCGACAAAATTCAGGTTGATTACTACCGCGACGATAATGTCTCTTTGCAAGCCTTTAAAGCCGGACAATACGACGTGCGGCGCGAGGCCGATCCGACAAAATGGGCGACGGCTTATGATTTTCCGGCTGTGGCCGACGGACGCGTGCGGTTGGAGCAATTGCCGCATCGCCGCACCGAACCGGCTTACGGATACATCATGAACACGCGGCGGCTTTTGTTTGCCGACCCCGTTTTGCGCGCGGCGCTGGAGAATAGTTTCGATTTTAACTGGGTGAACAGGAATTTGTTCCACGGGCAATTTACGCGCGTCGACAGCTATTTTCCGAATTCCGAGCTTGCCGCAAATCAAGCCAATCCTTTGACCGCTCCTTCCGTAGCCCGGTTGGCAGAGCTTGCTCCTGCCGCGGGACAACCCGTAAAACCGCCGGAAGATTCCCCTCAGGAGAACTTCCGCGATAATTTGCTGAAAGCCGAAACGATGTTGCGCGAAGGCGGATATAAAATCGATGGCGACAGACTTTTTGCGCCATCCGGCGAGCCGGTTTCTTTCGAGATTTTATTAAACGATCCGATAGAGGAAAAAATCGCGCTGAACTGGGCGGCGGCGCTCAAACGTCTGGGCATCGAGGCCCGCGTTCATACGGTCGACAGCGCGCAATATCAGGCGCGGCTTGCCGCTTTCGATTTCGACGTGACTGCGAATAAATGGGCCAATTCCCTCTCGCCCGGAAACGAGCAAACGTATTTCTTCGGCTCGGCTGCGGCGGATCAAAAAGGCAGCCGCAATTACGCGGGCGTGAAAGACCCCGCGGTCGATGCTTTGGCTGCGAAGCTTCCCGATGTTAAAACCCACGCGGAACTTGTTGCGACCACGCGCGATCTCGACCGCGCGTTGATGCAGGGGAATTATTTTATTCCCTTGTACTATTTAGGAGCCGACGACATTGCTTCGTGGACGCGCGTGGAGCATCCCTCGCAAATGTCGCTTTACGGCAACGTGATGGAGAGCTGGTGGGCTAATAAACCCGCGGAATAAGCCGCTTCGTGCGTTTGGCGTAGGCTTCGTATTCGGGAAAATTTTCCCTGAGGACTTTTTCTTCGTAATGGATTCGCGCGAGCTGCCACGCCAATTGAGTTATAAAAATCGTGATTGCCCACGGCGACAAAAAGAGGATCGCGATGCCGAGCGAAGCTACGGCTTCGGCCAGATATAAAGGATGCCGCACGACGGAATAAGCTCCTGTTGTCACGAGCCGCCTGCTTTCCGGTAAAATAGAAAAAGAGCGTCCCAACTGCGTTAGAATGACAAACGCAAATCCGTTGCCGAGAATAACCAAAGCGCAGGAAAGAAGTTGCGTCCAAACCGGCAAATCCTCGCGCGGGTCGAGAAAAAGAAACGCGGCCATAAGGAATCCGCCTAAAAGCGCCGCAAGAGTGGGAAAAACACCCGCAAAACGGTTGACGGGACGTAGTCTTACCGCATAAACGGAGGCGATCAGCGCGGTGTAAAGGCCAATCACGAATATCGACAACGCGCGCCCGATTTGATGCGTTCCGAAGTGCGTGAAGTCTACCTTGCTTAATTCCACATAACTGCTTCGAAAATAAGTTCCGGCCGCAAAGGCAAAAAAGAGTCCAAGCGCGACGCGAACGAAAAGTTCGAATAACTGGCGGCGCGAAAGAGGCGAATTTGATTCTGCAGAAGACATAGCGCGGAAGTTTGAAGTTTCGAGCTTAAAACTTGATTAAATTTAAAGAAGAAGCGAGAAAGACGGACCCCCGCTTTCGCGGGGATGAAGCAAGAACTATAGGGATTAAACCAAGATGCCGAAACCAGAAATTCGTTCCACCGTTCACGGCTGGCTTGCGCTCGATAAGCCGCTTGGCCTGACATCGACGCAGGCGTTGGGGCGCGCGCGGCGACTGCTGGGCGGAAAAAAGACGGGACACGGCGGCACGCTCGATCCTCTGGCGACGGGGATTTTGCCTTTGGCGTTCGGCGAGGCGACGAAGCTTATCCCTTACGTCATGGACGGAGACAAGGAGTACGAATTTACGGTGCGTTGGGGCGAAGCGCGCGCGACGGACGATGCGGAAGGCGACGTTGTCGCAAAAAGCGATGTTCGCCCGACCGAGGCGCAAGTGCGCGGAATTTTGCCTGCATTTACAGGCATCATCTCGCAAAAACCGCCCGCCTTTTCTGCAATAAAAGTTCAGGGCGAGCGGGCTTATGATCTTGCCCGCGCGGGAGAAGTCGTTGATCTGGCGGCGCGGGAAGTTTTGATAAAAAATATAGAACTTATTGAAATAATTGACGAAAACAGCGCAGCATTCCGCGTTTTATGTGGCAAAGGCATGTATGTGCGCTCCTTGGCGCGGGATATGGCGGCTCAGTTGGGCACGTGCGGGTACGTAAATGCGCTTCGGCGCACGAAAGTCGGGCCGTTCGCGATGGAAAATGCCGTTTCGATGGATGAATTAGAGCGTTTAAGCGTGAAAAATGCCGCTTTGACTGCTTTATTGCCCTTAAAATCGGCGCTTGGGGGTGTTCCAACCCTATCCTTAACCCCAAATGAGGCAAATACACTACGTTTGGGGAAGAAAATATTGATTAGGCCGCAACACGGAACTATTTTTGAGGCTCCCTTGATATTTGCTGAATACGATAGTGTGCCCGTAGCGTTGGTTGAGGCTATTGCCGGGGAATTTCGCGTATTACGGGGATTTCACTTCTAAAATGCGCGGGCTATGTCATTCTGATCCGATGAATCATCCCCGCATCATCATTGGCATCGACCCTGGCCTTCGCCATACGGGTTGGGGAATTGTTGCGCAAAACGGCAATCATCTGTCTTTTATCGCGGCCGGACGGATAAGCCCGTCGCCGGATTTGCCGATGTCCTCGCGTCTTTTGGCTTTGGCCGAAGGCATTGCCGATGTCGTATGCGTTCATGCTCCCAATGAGGCGGCGATTGAAGAAACCTTCGTCAACAAAAACGCGCGTTCGGCTTTGCTTTTAGGGCAAGCGCGGGGAAGCGTAATTCTGGCCTTGGCGCAAAACGGATTAAGCGTTGCGGAATATTCGGCTAACCGGATCAAGCAATCCATCACCGGACACGGCCACGCCGAAAAAATCCAAATTCAGGCGATGATCGGAATTTTGCTGCCGGGATCGGGAAAGTTAGCCGCCGATGCTGCGGATGCTTTGGCGGTCGCAATCACTCACGCACATCATATTCCTTCACTTGCCAATCAGGCGAAAAAGAGTACAAATAGAGAACCCTAATCGCGGGTTTTTTAATGATCGGCAAACTAAGCGGCAGAATCGACAGCGTTTCCGGCTCGCGCGTCATCGTGGACGTGGGCGGGGTCGGGTATGTCGTGACGTGCTCGGCGCGGACATTGCGGAACATCGGCGCGGTGGGCGAGCCGGCTGTTTTGCGCATCGAAACGCACGTGCGCGAGGACGCGATCAATCTTTATGGATTCGCCGATGCCGAGGAACAGGACTGGTTTTGCCTGCTGACCACCGTTCAGGGCGTGGGCGCGAAAGTCGCGTTGTCGCTCCTCGGCGCGCTTTCGCCCGAACAACTGGCGCAAGCGATTGCGGCGCAGGATAAAGCCGCGTTGACCGAGGCCGACGGCGTGGGGCCGAAATTGGCGTTGCGTTTGGTGACGGAATTGAAAGACAAAGCGCCTTCGTTTATGGCTTCGCCCGTGCGGTTGGCTGCGGGAGGAACGTCTTCGATTTTACCGAGAAGCTTGGCGGGAGACGCGCTTTCGGCATTATTGAATCTTGGTTATCGCCGTGCGGAGGCTTTTGCGGCCGTTGCCGCCGCGAGCCAACACGATCCCGCGGCAAAACTCGATGCGTTGATTCGTTCCAGTCTTTTGGAATTGAGCCGGAAGGATAGTGCGGCATGAAAAATGTAACGCCGCCCTCCCCCGATCGTCTCGTCGAACGCAAGGCATTGCCGCATGAAGTGCCGGATATTGCGTTGCGCCCGCAGACGCTCGACGATTTTATCGGGCAGCCTGCGTTGCGCTCTAATTTGAAAATTTTTATCGAGGCGGCAAAACAACGCGGGCAATGTTTGGATCATACGTTGCTGTTTGGGCCTCCGGGTTTGGGCAAGACAACCCTCGCGCAAATTATCGCGCGGGAGCTTGGCGTCGGGTTTCGCGGCACGTCCGGCCCCGTGATCGCGCGGGCAGGGGATTTGGCGGCTTTGCTCACCAATTTGCAGCCGCATGACGTTCTGTTTATCGACGAAATTCATCGTCTTAGCCCGCCGGTCGAGGAAATTCTTTATCCGGCGATGGAAGATTTTCAGCTCGATCTCATGATCGGCGAAGGGCCTGCGGCGCGTTCGGTGCGGATCGATTTGCCGCCGTTTACGCTCATAGGCGCTACGACGCGCAGCGGATTGATTACGCGGCCTTTGCGCGAACGCTTCGGCATTCCGCTTCGGCTTCAGTTTTATTCGCCCGAAGAGCTGCAGCAAATCATCTCGCGCGCCGCAGCAAAACTTGATATGCCGCTGACTTCGGACGGGGCTTCCGAAATCTCCCGCCGCGCGCGCGGAACGCCCCGAATCGCCGGACGTTTGCTGCGCCGCGTGCGCGATTTTGCGTCCGTGGCGGGACATAAAACGATAGATGCCAAAGCGGCGGACGAAGCCTTGACGCGCCTCGAAGTCGATCGTTTGGGATTCGACGCAATGGACAGGAAATATCTCGGCCTGATTGCGGAAAACTACGGCGGAGGGCCCGTCGGCATCGAAACTTTGGGCGCGGCTTTGTCGGAACAACGCGACGTTCTGGAAGAAGTCATCGAGCCTTATCTGCTTCAGCAAGGCCTTCTCCAGCGCACGCCCAGAGGCCGGATGTTGACCGAAGCCGGTTACAAGCATATCGGTTTGTCGCTTCCGGCCGGAAGGCAGGACGAGCGACTCCTCTTTTTACAGGAAAAAGCTAACGATGACGACGCATGATCCTTTTGCTCCCCACCATCTTCCGGTAAGGGTTTATTACGAAGATACCGATGCGGGAGGGGTTGTTTATTATGCGAATTATTTAAAATTCGCCGAGCGCGGCCGGATGGAACATCTACGCCGTTTCGGCTATACCCACGAAGGGACGAAAAAAGAACAAGGTGTCGTTCTTGCCGTCCGGCACGTCGATATCGATTATCTGGCCTCGGCGCGGCTTGACGATCTTCTGGATGTTTCAACCGAGGTCGTCGAGTGCAAAAACAGTTCTTTTACGATGCGGCAGGTCATTAGCCGCGAAAAGACAGTTCTGGCCGAGATGAAAGTCGTTATTGTGGCCATTGGAGCTTCCTGGCGCGCCGTTCGTATTCCGCCTCAATTGCGCCAGATTTTTGGGAGATAAAAAGGTGAGAATATGCTCTAAAGTCCAGTCCTTTTCGATTGACGCAAGTTTCCGCTTGCCGTATGTCCAGGATCGCCATGTTATGTTATAACATCGTTAACCCCTAACCCCCGTTGATTCTTATGGATGCTTCACCCGTCGCCCCCGTTAACGCCTTGCAATTGGCAGGTTCCGTCACCGCCAACGATATGTCCCTTATGGGCCTTTTCGGACATGCCGATATCGTCGGAAAGATCGTCGTTGTCTTTCTTCTCATCATTTCGATCCTTACGTGGGCGATCATTTTCGACAAAATCGGAAAAGTGAAGCGGCTGAAAGGAAAAGCCGAGTTTTTCGAGGAAAAATTCTGGTCGATAGGCTCGCTTGACATACTTTACGACAAGATCAAGCGTCCCGCCGATCCCATGCAGGCGGTTTTCGTAGCCGGCATGAAGGAATGGCGCAACGCTCAGGACAAAGGACTGTTTTTAAATTCCGTCAGCCGCGCCAACGTCATGTCGCGCATTGATCGCGTGCTGCAAGTCACGATAGGCCGCGAAATGGCGATGGTCGAAACGTGGATGACTTTTTTGGCCTCCGTCGGGTCCGTAGCGCCCTTTATTGGCTTGTTCGGAACCGTTTGGGGAATCATGCACAGCTTTATCGGCATCGCGCAGGCGCAAAACACGAGCCTTGCCGTCGTCGCGCCCGGCATCGCCGAGGCGTTGCTTGCGACGGCGGTCGGCCTTGTCGCCGCCATTCCGGCCACGACCGCCTATAACAAATTTTCCACGGAAATCGCGCGTTACGCCGCGCGGCTGGACAATTTCGCCAACGACTTTATCGCGACTTTGTCGCGCAATTTGGAAGACGCGCGCGGCGCTTCGACGGCGCCCTCGGCGGAAGGAGACATCGGATGGCGGCGCAAATGATGAACGCTGGCGGCGGCCGAGGTAACCGCCGCCGTGGGGCGCGTCCTGTTTCGGACATCAACGTCACGCCGTTCGTGGACGTGATGCTCGTGCTTCTTGTCGTGTTTATGGTCACGGCGCCGATGATGACGGTCGCCGTTCCCATCGATCTGCCGAAAACGCAGGCGCGCACGGTTAGTCAGGACAAAGAACCTTTGGTCGTCGCTATCAACGCCGAAGGGCATGTTTATCTGCAGGATAAAATCATCCATCTCGAAGACCTTGTGCCCAAGCTGAAAGCCATTACCGGAGCGAACCCGGACGCCAGAATTTTCGTACGCGGCGACAAGCAGATTGCCTATGGAAGAATCATGGAAGTCATGGGGGCGATCAGTTCCGCCGGATTTACCAAGGTTGCGTTGGTCGCGGACCTTCCTAATCCCGCGCAAAAAGGCCATACGCAGGAACCATGAGGTACGTTCCGACACTTAACGACGACAGCTTGGGAAATGGCCTTAAACTTTCGGCCACGCTGCACTTTTTGATGTTTTTGTTTTTGTATTTCGGATTGCCGCACCTGATTCCGCCGCTTCCCTCGCATCACGAGCCCGTGCCTTTCGAGATCGTGGCGATCGCCGATATCACGAACGTGCGCGTCGCCGAAAATCCCGAAGAGGAAAAGCAATTACCCCCGCCGCCGGCGCCCGAACCCAAACCGCAAGCTGCGGCCTTGGCTCAACCTAAAGCGGAGGAAGTCGAAGCTTTGAAGCCAAAGCCGATGGAAAAGCCCAAGCCTCCAGCCGAAAAGCCCGCACCGCAACAGGATTTATTGGGAAGCGTGCTTAAAAACGTCGCCAAGCTGAAACAAACGGAAGAAGTCAAGAACGCCGATCAAAAGACGGATGCGAAAACGTCCGCGCCTTCCACGCCTGGCCTCGCTCCCGCCCTATCTTCGCGCCTGACGATTACCGAGGAAGACGCGCTGCGCCGCCAGATAGGGCAATGCTGGAATCCGCCGATCGGCGCGCGCGACGTGCAAAGCCTGGTCGTCGAAATCAGCATCGACGTCAATCCCGACCGTACCGTCGCCGACGTCGATATTGTTGACAAAGGGCGTTATGCCAGCGATTCTTTCTTCCGCGCCGCCGCGGACGCCGCCGTCCGCGCTGTGCGCAATCCGAAATGCAGCCCGCTTGAATTGGCGCCCGATAAATACGAACAATGGAAACGCATCGATTTCACTTTTGATCCGAGGGACATGTTATGAGAAGCATTCAGGGATTTGTGGCGCTTGTGGCGCTGGCCGTTCTTGGTTTTGCCAATCCGGCGCGCGCGGAAATCAAGATCGACATTACGCGCGGCGTCGTCGAACCTATTCCTATCGCCATTCCTTCGTTTTTCGGCGCGGCGGCGTCCGAATCGCAATACGGGCGCGATATCGCGGATGTCGTATCGGCCGATCTGGTGCGCTCCGGCCTGTTTTCGGCGGTTGACCCGCGTTCCTTCGTGCAGGACGCGAATTCGCTTTTGGTGCAGCCCCATTTCGCCGATTGGCGCGTGCTTAACGCGCAGGCTTTGGTCGTCGGCAAAATAGAAATGCAATCCGACGGCAGGCTGAAAGTCGAATTCCGCCTGTGGGACGTGTTTTCGGAACAGCAGATGACGGGGCTGGCCTATTTCTCCATTCCCAATAACTGGCGTCGCGTCGCGCACATCGTCGCCGACGCGATTTACAAACGCATCACGGGAGAAGACGGCTATTTCGACACGCGCGTGGTTTATATCGCCGAAACGGGGCCTCTCGACAAGCGCGTCAAAAGGCTCGCGATCATGGATCAGGACGGCGAAAACAACCGCGTTCTGTCCGACGGCCGCGCAATGGTTTTGACGCCGCGCTTCTCGCCGACGATGCAGCAGATCACCTATATGGCTTATTACAACAATCGTCCCCGCGTTTATTTGTTCAACATCGACACGGGCGCGCAGACGGTTCTGGGCGATTTCGACCATATGACGTTCGCCCCGCGCTTCTCGCCGGGCGGCAACCGCGTCGTGTTCGCGTTGTCGGAAGGCGGAAACTCCAATATCTACACGATGGATTTGCGTACGCACCATATCCAGAAATTGACGAGCGGCTCCGCGATCAGTTCGGCGCCGTGCTTTTCGCCGGACGGCCAGCACATCACGTTCGAATCCGACCGCGGAGGATCGCAGCAGATTTACGTCATGAACGAAGACGGCAGCAACGTGCAGCGCATCAGCTTCGGCGAAGGCAATTATGGAACGCCGGTGTGGTCGCCCAGAGGCGATTTGATCGCCTTCACGAAAATGCACGACGGAATGTTCTATATCGGCGTCATGCGTCCCGACGGCAGCGGCGAGAGGGAGCTTGTCGAAGCGTGGCACGCGGAAGGGCCGACGTGGGCTCCGAACGGCCGCGTTCTGATGTATTTCAAGGAAGCGCCTTCCAGCCATGGATCGACGCCGCATCTCTATTCGGTGGATTTGACCGGATATAACGAACGCGAGATCCAAACGCCGACGGATGCTTCCGATCCCGCGTGGTCGCCGTTGCTTCCTTAGACGATTTTCCCCGGAAACCAAACCCGCCCTTTTTTGTCCTCGATTTCGATAAGCCAAACATCGGGATCGATATCGGCTTGGCGCGAAAGATAGGCTTCTGCCGCCGCGTCGGACACGGGATCGGTGGATGTCGCGGGAGTCCAGACGCGGTTATCGCCGTCGCGGACTTCGGTTAAAACCCGCGCGGTTCCGTTCAGTAAATTGATTTTCAGAATCAACGTTCCGCTGTTGGGGTCGCCCCGATGCACGACCGTTACCGGCACGCCTTCTTTTTCCGCGAGCCGCGTCGCGGCGCTTACGAGGAGATCGGTGGAAAGCCGGTCTTCGCTCATTGCGGGTTTTTTGGAGCGCAACGGTCGAGCGTCAAAGCGGTGACGGAAATTTGCCCCCGTTTGAGAGCGGCGATGTCGCTGTCCGGATCGGGCGCGATTTTGTTCCGGTGAAGGCGAATCCAGAAATAATCTTTTTCGCGCAAATCCTCGCGTTTTTCGACATCGAACGAAGAAATGGTTTTATGCGCCGGATGCGTCCTGCAAACGCCGGATATTTTTTCAGGCGGCAGATCGGGCAGGTTGACCGAGAGGCAGGCGTCTTTATCCCAGCCTTCGCGGATAAGGTCGGCGAACAGTTTGGGCAATACCGCGCGCGCCGTGTCCCAGTGCATGTTTTTGCGCGAAAGGCAGGCGAGGCTGACCGCTATCGAAGGAATGCCGAGCGTCAGGCCGGTAAAGGCCGCGCCAAGCGTGCCGGAAAAGCTAACCTCGTCGCCGACGTTCGATCCGTCGTTGATGCCGCATAAAATCAGAGAGGGCGGGCACTCTTTCATAAAATACGACGCGCCGAGGGCTATGCAATCCGACGGCGTGCCCGACACCGTCCATTGTTTGTCGCCGCGTGGCTGGCAGCGCAAAGGGGTGTTTGTCGTGATTTTTTGCGACGCGCCGCTTTGATCCTGCGCGGGCGCTATGATCCAGACCTCGGAGGCGATCGTTCGCGCGATTTCGGCCAAAACCGCAAGTCCCGGCGCGTCGAATCCGTCGTCGTTTGTCAAAAGAACGCGCGGCAAAGGCAAATGTGCATTCATTCAAATCCGACTTTTTCAGAAATAAAATAAAGAGGCCGCGCTTTCACTTCCGTAAAAATCCGCGCCATGTATTCTCCGATCACGCCGAGACTCAGCAACTGCAATCCGCCCAAGAACAAAATGCCGACCATCAAGGAAGCGTAACCGGGGACATCCACGCCGGAAATCAGCGTGTCGAGGATCAGAAAGAGCGCATAGGCGAGAGCCGCGACAGACACGGCCGCGCCGCACCACGTCCAGATTCGAAGCGGCAGCGTGCTGAACGCCGAAAGGCCGTCGAAAGCGAAACGCAACAGCCTGAAAAAGCTGAAATTCGTGTGGCCGCTGTCCCGCGCGCCGACTTCGAACGGAACCGTGCTTTGGCGGAAACCGACCCACGACGTCAATCCCTTCATGAAGCGGTTGCGTTCGGGCAGGGCGTTGATCGCATTGATCGCCTTGCGGTCGAGAAGGCAAAAGTCGCCGACGCCTTCGGGCATTTGGATATCGGCGATCACGCGGAAAACGGTATAAAACGCGCGGCTGAGAAAGCGGCGGCAGGGATTGTCGGTTTTGCGGTCGACGCGGGCGGCATAAACGACTTCGAACCCTTCGCGCCATTTCTCGACGAGGGCCGCGATGACTTCGGGAGGATGCTGAAGATCGCTGTCCATCGTCACGGCGACGTCGCCTTTGGCAAGCTGTAACCCGCAGGTCAAGGCGGTTTCCTTGCCGAAATTGCGCGTGAACCGGACGATTTTCAGTCTTTGATCGAATTGGCGTTCGTGGACGAGCGACTCGAACGTGGCGTCGGAGCTTCCGTCGTCAACGCAGATGATTTCATAATTGAGGTCGAGCTGCCCCAATACGGGATAAAGCCGTTGAAGCAAATGATGAATGCCAGCCGATTCGTTATGGAAAGGCAGAATAACGGAAAGAAGGGGCATGGAAGAACCGTAACTCAAGGTTTGGATGAAATCCGGGAAAACAAAACGCAATGCTGACTATAACGTATTTTTTCCCGAAAGCCGAATCTTGAATCTTCTGGGTCTTTGCGCCTTATGCCAGCGGGCCCATAAAATCCGACACGTAAGGTGACATCACTCGCTCTGCGGTACGCTTATATCCTCTCGGAACGCCTGCATTCCTGCATCGCGCTCCCCGCAACCGCTCGTGACCCAGGCGAGTCGCTTCAAGCGCCGGTTGGTATTATTTAAAACCCTTCGCGTTCCTTGCGTTTGCGTTCGACTTTGCGCTGGCGGCGGACGGATTCGGATTTCTCGCGCGCCTTGCGTTCCGAGGGCTTTTCGTAATTGCGGCGGAGCTTCATTTCGCGAAACACGCCTTCGCGTTGCAGCTTCTTTTTAAGGGCGCGGAGCGCCTGATCGACGTTGTTATCACGGACTAGAACTTGCACGAAGCATCCCTCCTCTGGGAATTGTTAGTATTTACCACCTTTCGCGTGAGGCCGGGCTGCAAAACGCGTTTTTCTGCGCTTCCGCTACGCACGTACCCTTGAAGTACGCTTGCGTTGCGGTTCTCGAAAACCGCGTTTTTCGCCTCGACCTGACGCGAAAATCGACATAACCAAGATTCAAAAAACATTCCGGCCTTCCTTCGACAGGCAACCGGAGGGTTGAGGCAATAACATAATCAATATGTTAGAGCAATAAGTTATAATCCTAAACGCCTTTCCCTTTATGCGGAAGAAACGCTATATTTATCAAAGGATTATAATTTCAGGAGGCATGAATCATGAAAAACAGTTTGTTCACGCCGATGACGCTGCGCGGCGTCACATTCAAAAACCGCATCTTCCTTTCACCGATGGACATATATAGCGCCGAGGACGGCAAGCCGAACAACTGGCATCTGGCGCATTACGGCGCGCGCGCGACGGGCGGCGCATCGTGCATTATTCAGGAAGCGACCGCTGTGTTGCCCGAAGGCCGCATCACGCTCGGCGATTTGGGCATGTGGGACGACGCGCATATTGCCGCCTTTCGTCCGCTTGTCCAATTCATCAAGGAACAAGGCTGCGTTCCGGGCGTTCAACTCGCGCACGCGGGGCGCAAGGCGTCCACGAGCGTTCCGTGGAAAGGCGAAGGATACATAGGCGCGGACAAAGGCGGATGGAATATCGTCGGGCCTTCGGCTGTTCCATTCGACGATAAATCGCCCACGCCGCGCGAACTTAGCGAGAAAGATATTCAAGGCGTCGTGGCGGCGTTTGCCAAAGCGGCAGAGCGTTGTTTGGCGGCGGGATATGAAGTGATCGAACTGCACGCGGCGCACGGATATTTGATGCATGAGTTTTTATCGCCGCTTTCGAACAAGCGCGCGGATAAATACGGCGGAAGTTTGGAAAACCGCATGAGGTTTGTATGCGAGGTCGCGGCTGCCGTGCGCAAGGCGTGGCCGGAAAAATTCCCGCTTTTCGCGCGCATCTCGGCGACGGATTGGGTCGAAAAAGGCGGACCCGGCTTCGCTAAAGCTACGCCGGGTCTTGGAAACTTGTCCGGCGAAGCCTCTGGCGTAGCCGGATGGGATGTTTCGCAATCGGTTGCTTTGTGCGCGAAGCTGAAAGAGATCGGCGTCGATTTGATCGATGTCTCGACGGGCGGGCTCATTACGGGCGTCAAAATTCCGTCGGGCCCGGGATACCAGGTGCCGTTTGCGGAAGCCGTCAAGCAAGGCGTGCAAATTCCGGTCGGAACCGTGGGAAAAATTACGAACGCCGAGCAAGCCGAGCAGATTATCTCCAATCATCAGGCCGACGCGGTGATTTTGGGGCGCGAGATGCTGCGCGACCCGTATTGGCCGTTGCATGCGGCGAAAGTTTTGGGCGAGGATATTGCATGGCCGAAGCAGTATGAGAGGGGGAAGGGGTAGAGATTTTCAATCGAGCGATCTTGGGCTGCAAATCGCGCTTTTTCGGATTTTCGATGCTCACGTACCAAGAAAGTACGCTCCGCGCGAAAATCCAAAAAATCACGATTTTCGCCTCAAGCTTGCTCGATTGAGGACGCGGGAAGTCAAATGACTGCCTATCGTATTGAATAATACATCAATCCGAACTACCGTGGAAAAATCTATGGTTCACTTATGAACAGGATATTTTAAATGTCGAACGAATCAGCCAAATGGCAGTGGGCTGAAGGCATGGGGTATGCCCGTGAGGGAATTAAACTACTGTTTATCTTAAACGGTGCTTCTGCTGTGGCGATTCTGACTTTCGTTGGAAATAATAAAAATTATTCTAGTGCTTTTATTCTATCAATGATCTTCTTTGCCTTGGGTTCTGTTGCCGGAGTTATTAGCATGATTCTCGCTTATTTAACACTACTGTCCGGTTAACTGCTGAATAGATTCAGTTGGTTAGCAGGAGGCTGGGGCTTGTTTTTGTCATCGTCGTCAAGAAACACGCATGAGAGAAGGGTTTTCTCGAAAGAGTGGACGGAC
>Ga0181520_10001474_pt1 | contig 47601 bp, 47 predicted proteins | sample PEATcosm2014_Bin_29_FD_132451 | JGI IMG/M metagenome (GOLD analysis project Ga0181520, IMG submission 132451) | Peatland microbial communities from MTU Mesocosm Facility, Houghton, MI, USA - PEATcosm2014_Bin02_30_metaG | ecosystem: Environmental > Terrestrial > Soil > Wetlands > Peat | place... | reverse complement strand
GCGCAGCCGCCGGCGCAGGCGCCGACTTAGGCGAGTCGGCGCCTGCGCATTACTAATGGCCCCCGGTTCGCTACGCCGGGGGCTGGTTAGATTGTCAAAGAACAAATGCACGCGCAGAGTATTATTCAGGCGTGGCCTGAATCTTCTTCAGCGCGATTTATACCCACATAATACGCAACAAACCCCGCCCCCATTTGCGCGCGGCGCGGAATTGCGCCCAATCCGCGTTCCACCTCATCTGCCGGCTTTTGTCCAGGCCAGCCACGCGGTACGGTCGCGCGCAAGCCTCCTGGAATCGCGAGACGACCAGCCCGCAAAGACCCTCCAGGATACGCCCTGCCCGGCTTTTTCGGTGATTGCCCCTGGTGGGCAGCAGTCGGCCGGCCGCCGTCCCGCCCTCAAATATGGCGGCGATCACGGCATGGTATTGGTGGCGACCGTTCCGTTCATCGCGCCGCACCCGTCAAAGATTAGTGCTATAATGGACTTCGCGGGCAGACAGCGAAAGGGAGTCAAATGCAGGACAAGGCCGGGGTTCCCCAACCGGACGATGATCCCGCCGATTGGGCCGTGGAGTTTATCGAGGACAAAGGCGCTCGCGGCTACAAGATGGTGGCTCGTTGCCGCCTGGTTCTCTTGATAATCCTGTGCTGGGCCGTAGCGCTAGTGATTGCGGGCTTAAAGAACGAAGTTTACGATGTGTCACCGCCACCGGCTTGGATGCATGTTCCCATGACGCAAACCGTGAAGGCCATCGCCGGCATTGACTTGGCGATGAGCGATCGGCGGCAGGAGGGGCACATCGACATCTCTTGCGGTGGCCACCCTGTTCCTGCGGCAGTCGTTGCAGAACCGACAGAATTCGGCCAGACAGTCACGATTCGTTTGCTCACCGAGTACTGGCTTCCTAACCCCGCGCCGGCTTCAGGTCAATCTGCCTGATGTCGGCGACGCGGCTTATCCTCCACCCTGTAGTCGTCGCCCACGGCCCCCAGCCGCTTCAGTTCCTCGGCATCCTGCGCCAGTTCATACCGCAGGGCCGCCTCGATCTCATCGCTGGAAATGCCCGGCCAAAAGGCCCGATCGAACTCGATCCGCGCCTGCATGCCGTATATGACCATTACGGCGAAACCCCGCGCAACGAAGTAGTCCAACAGCCCCACGGCCGCGTCGCTGCGGCTGGCCCCGGCAAAATCCTCCTGCAAGCACACGACCGGCAAGATCCGATAACCCACGGTCACATTGCCGGCCTCGGTCACCACGACGCCAACACGGTCGGGACGCCAGGCCTCGGGCAAGCCATCATATTCGCGCCAATAACAATCGTAACGGCGGCAGATCTCCGGCGTCGTCGGCCCGTGGATCGCGCAGCCCGCCGCACAGGCGTGACGGCACCAATCGCCAGCCGGCTTGTCGAGCGCCGGCACGGGAAAAACTTTGCAGCAAAGCCGACAACCATCGCAAGATCGCATGGCACGCTAATCGCCGAAGAGCGTCATCGCCACGTTCTGGGCCTGGTCGGCCGTGAGCGAAACGCCATGCGCTTTGCAAAGCTTGCGGACTGCCTGGGAGACCACTGTATTGACCTCCGTTTCCAAGGCCAGACGCAATGCATCCGAATCGAGGACCAGGTCGACGGCCTCACACTCGGTGGCATCCAATTCGATCTCGACGTCGTTCTCGTCGTGATGGTCGTGCGCATGCTGTGTGGGCGGCTTCTTGGCCGGTTTCTGCGCGGTTGGCGACTTCTTGGTCTTCTTTTTTACGGCAGACGATTTTGCAGCAGGGGTCTTCTTCTTGGCCATGAGAACCTCGATGGAAGTTAGGGCGTGAATCTCGGGCGAGTAAAATGGAGCAAGCATTCTACGCGATGGGGGGCGTTGCTTGCAAGCGGCCCCCGAAAGGATGAGCGAGGGGCCGTGCAGATTGCAACTTTCCCGGCCCAAAAGAAAAAATCCCGTCGGATTTCTGCGTTTTGCCGTTGACGCAACCCGCCAGGATCGTAATATTACCAGAACTAGCAGACAAAAATCTGCTTTGACCCAGGAAGTTTCAAGGAGGAATTGACCCATGCTAGTCCTAAGTCGAAAACTCGGGGAATCGATCGTCATTGGCCACGGCATCACCGTCACCGTCATTGAAGTTCACGGCGAACGTGTGCGGCTGGGCTTCACAGCGCCGGCGGACGTGCCCATCCATCGCGAAGAGCTGCAGCGAAAAATCGAGGCGGGACTTTCGCAGATGGCCCACGGCTAGTATAACGATTGTTTCCTGATCGCCCCCATAGACCGCAAGAGGCCGGGCCATGAGGCAAGCGGTGGGCTGTTGTTGCGCCCTGGATGGCTGAGCGCCGTGCGGAACTTGAAATTTACGGAGGTAGTCGCCTGTGAAACTGTTTCTACAAGCCGAAGACGAGTGCGTGGTCATTAACGGCGATATTTCGGTCACTGTGCTTAGAATCGAGGGAGACGAAGTCGTCTTGGGCGTGGAAGCCCCGCAGTGGGTTGCGATCGAGGAAAGGCCCGCCTTGTACTGCGAGGCCGTCCGCGAGGTTGCACCATTGCCCGCGCGATAGTATTGCGCCGGCGTGAGCATACCGCATGTAGGATGGGCTTCAGCCCGTCGCTGACGGACTAAAGTCCATCCCACATGTGGCCTGCGTTCATGCCGGGCAATAACGCGGGAAAATCTCCTTCGGCTTTCCGACAGGCTGTCTTGCATTTCCGCCTCGTTCGGAGCATGATAGGAATCTGTCCGGCAGTTTGTCGGCTGCCGTTGCCTTATTGTCCAGAGGAGGAGTGAACATGAAGCGTTCTACGATGTTGGTATTGTTTTCTTGCGTGGCCCTGGTCGGCAGTGCCTGGATGGTCCACGTCGTTTCCGGCCAGACCGCCGCCGAACCACCCAAAGAGAAGACTTTCACGGTCACGCAAAGTCAGTTGGATGATTACGTGGCAAAAAGGGTCGCCAAGGCGGTAGCGGAAGAACGCGAGAAGGCCCCTCACGCCAACAAGCCACCAACCGACGACGAAATATTTAACCCCCAGAATTGGCACAAGGTCATCTTCAACGATATGGAATGGGTAGTCTACACAGGCCCCGGCACGGCCATCATGCACCATTGGGTGCCGCCCAAGGGTGCCAAGCCGGCCGCCACGAACCCACCGGCAACCGCCAAGCCCGGCAAGTGAAACGGTCGCGTTGGGACCGGACGATAAGTAACTTCCGTGTTTCTGCGAGAGTGGCATGCCTTTAGCCGTCTTGGCTGGGCATTTCGGCGGCAAACATGCCTAGCCTAGAAGGCTTAAGGCATGCTACGGAAATCCAGAAGTTATTCGTCGGTCGCCCTTACCCGCCGATCTTCGCGTCGATTTCGTCCCGCTGGTCCGACGATTCGCGGCGGCGAAGATAGAGCTTGATCGGCACCTCGTTGAACCGCAGTCGGTCGCGGAACACTCCCAGTAGATAGCGCTGGTAACCCTGCGCGATCAACTTCGGGTCGTTGCAGAACAGCACGATCGTGGGCGGCTGCTCGGCCACCTGGGTGGCAAAATAGATTTTCGCCTGGCGGTTCTGGTGCGAGGGTGGAGGATTCTTCTCGATCGCCGCCCGCAAGAGCTTGTTGAGCTGCGCGGTCGACAGACGCATCCGCGACTGCTTGAAGAGCATCTGCCCGTGGTTGAGCATGGCCTTCACGTTCTTGCCCGTCTGCCCGGTGATGAAGGCGATGGGCACGTAGAGCATAGTGCGGAACGTGTCGCGCAGGTACGTGACCCACTTCTCCATGGGCATCGAGCCGGCCATGAGGTCCCACTTGTTGACGACGAAAATGCAGGGCTTGTACTGCTGGGCGATGTAGTCGCAAAGCTGCTTGTCAACCTTGCTGATGCGTTGCGAGGCGTCGAAGAACAGCAACACCACGTCGGCCCGACGGATGGCCCGCTGGGCGCGGTGCGTGCTGTAGAAATCGATGTCGGTGGAGATGGCCTTGTTGCGGCGGAAACCGGGGGTGTCGATGGCAATGAAGGTCTTGCCGTCCATCTCGTAGCGGACGTCGATGGAGTCGCGCGTGGTGCCGGGAACCTCGCTGACGATCACCCGTTCGGCCTGGGCCAGCGTGTTCACCAAGGTACTCTTGCCCGTGTTGCGGCGGCCGACAATGGCCACTTTCATCACGCCCTCTTCGGGCGGCTTGTCTTCCGCGTCTTCCGGCGGCAGTTTTTCCAGCACGGCCTCCAGCAGTTCGTCCTTGCCGCGGCCTTCCTTGGCGCTGACACTGATGACCTTGCGGCCGAACTGGTAGAAGTCGTCGGCCTGGCTTTCCAGGCCGGGGTGGTCGGTCTTGTTGGCCGCGCAGATCACGGGGATCTGCACGTAACGCAAGCGCTCGGCCACCTTGCTGTCCAGGGGCGTGATGCCTTCGCGCGTATCGACCACAAAAAGGATCACCGCAGCCGAATCGAGGGCCGCCTGGATCTGTTCTTCGATGTCCTCGGTCAGGTTGTCGACATCCTCGATGCCCATCCCGCCGGTATCGACCAGTTCGACAAATCGCTCGCCAAACTGGGTAAGGTGCGTCATGCGATCGCGGGTCACGCCGGCCGTGGGATCGACGATGGCCAAGCGCTTGCCGGCGAGCCAGTTGAAAAGGCTCGACTTGCCCACGTTGGGCCGGCCCACGATGGCGACTTGCGGAATACCCATAATCTTGATCTATTATTCCAAACGGTCCAAACAGCCCACCACAAACAACAGGACGGACGCTCGGACAGCGCGAACGAGATGGCCGCGTCGGGTGTACTTCAATCCCAGGCCAAAATACATAGAATCTATCATAGTAGAGGCCCGTCCCAAAAACCAGACACGGGAATGATTGTGCCCCCGATTATGGGTCTGCTTCTCGTTTCTAGCCGCATTACCGGCAAAACCAACCACTTGTAGTTCATGTCAGAAAATAATCTCGAATCGCAGGATCATGTTGCCCGGGCCGTGAAGCAGAAGCTGGAGAGCCTGCGTAACGCGGGGATATCGCACATTCCCAAGGCCAAGAAAGCAGGGAGAGGGGAAAGAGGAGAGGGGAGAGGGGAGAGGCCAGCGAAGGACGACTGCTCTTTGCTGGCCGTTCCGCGATCCAATCCCCCCTCTCCAAACTCGCCGCTCCCTGCTCCTGCTTCGCGCGAGGAGGCCCTGGCCGAAGTGGCCAAGTGCGTGGCCGCCTGCACCCGCTGCCCCGTGTTGGTCGCCAATCGTACGCAAACCGTTTTCGGCGTGGGCAACCCGCACGCCAAACTGGTTTTTATCGGCGAGGCACCCGGCGCGGATGAAGATCGCAAGGGCGAACCTTTTGTCGGCCGGGCGGGTCAATTGCTCAACGACATTATCACCAAGGGCATGAAGCTCCGCCGCGAAGACGTGTATATCATGAACATTCTCCGCTGCCGGCCGCCGGACAATCGCACGCCGCTACCGCTTGAGGCGGCCAACTGCCGCGAGTATCTCGACGCCCAGTTGGCCATCATCCAGCCGCAGTACCTATGCTGTCTGGGGGCTTGCGCCGCACAGAACTTGCTGGGTGTCGAAACGCTGATCGGCAAGCTGCGCGGCCGCATGCTCGATTTCAACGGCATGCGGGTCCTTTGCACCTACCATCCATCCTACCTCTTGCGCAATCCGCCGGCCAAGCGGCTAGTGTGGGACGACATCCAGGTCTTGATGGCCGAGATGGGGCTGAAGTAGCAGGGAGCGGGGAGTGGAGAGCAGGGAGCGGAGAGCAGGGAGCAGGGAGCGGGGAGCGGGGAGCGGGGAGCAAGGAGCGGGGAGCGGGGAGTGGGGCAGTCATGTACGAGACCTTCGATCACACGGCTGACGTAGGGTTGCGGATCCGTGCCGCGGACCTCGATACGCTTTTTGCCGACGCGGCGCGGGCCATGTTCTCGGTCATGGCGGGCGATCTCGACGCCGTGCGGCCGCGGCAAGAGGTCCGCATTTCGCTCGACGCGGACGATCTTGACGCGCTCTTGCGCACCTGGCTGGGCGAATTGCTTTACACGTTTCACACGCGCAAGCTGGTCTTCTCGGAGTTCACCGTTGCGGTATCCGAAGCCGGCCTTCAGGCCACCGCCCGCGGCGAGCCGATGGATGTCGCCCGCCACAAGCTTGACGTGGAGATCAAGGCCGTTACCTGGCACGGACTGAAGGTCCAGCAGAGCGATGAGGGCTGGCTGGCGGAAGTCATCGTGGATATTTAAGCTAAGAGCAGAGACCAGAGACGGCCTCTGCCGGAACTGCGCTGCGCTTGTTCGCGGCCTACACCTGTTGTTCGACAATGCGAACGGCCCCCGCCCACGCCAGATGCGACCGTCGCGTCGCTTGCCAGAGGTTCCCCGAGTTAACGATAACTGTCGCGGTTTCAATGTATCCGGCACACTCCGTGTGCCGTTGCGCAACGGCACACGGAGTGTGCCGGATACATTCTTGGGACATTCAAAACCGCAGAAGAGCCGGTTCTCGTGGCCCGAAGAGACAGATGATCTACTCGCGGGAGCCGTTCGGCAGCCGGGTTAAGAACCGGCCGTTTCCGCCTCGAGCCAGCCTAGATACGCGGCGCTGCCGGCAACCACCGGCACGGCCAGAATCTCGGGCACTTCGTAAGGATGCGTGCGGCGAATGGCCTCTTCGATGCGGGCGAACAACTCGCCTCGAGTCTTCACCCAACACTGCCACTCTTCGGCCGTCTCGATCTTGCCCTGCCAACGGTAGGTGCTGGCGATCGGCCCTACGACCTGGGCACAGGCGGCCAAGCGGGCCTCGACCAGTTCCCGGGCGATCCGCTCGGCTTCCTCGCGCAACGGCGTGGTGGTGACGACCTGGATAAAGTTCATGTCGGTCGCCGCCGCGCGGTCAGGCCGGCCGCGTTGCTCAGCAAGGTGACAAAGTGCGGGGCCTGCGAGACTAACGAGGTCGATAGCACCCCATGGCCGGCGTCGATGCGATGAATTATCCGCTCGGCGGGCGTGTGCCCGAGCGTGCCGGTCCAGGTCTCGAAGCTGCGGCCCTTGCGCTCGTCACCCTGAAAGAAAGCCAGGTAGCTGAAGACGTCGCTGGCGATGAACTCCGCGCTGGCCGGCGAGAAACTTGCCGGACGATAGATCCGCCGCCAAGTGCCGGCGTTGAAGTAGATCTGATCCAGTACGTAGCCCTCCGCGTGGCTGGCGTCCAGCGGCACGATCTCCGCCGCGTGCGTGTGGCCGTAGACCACGTGCTTGGCGCGACGGTTGCGAAAGTCAGGCTCCGCCAACGCATGGCCGGCAAAGGAATCGGCGTCGGCCCCGCGGATCGCCCGCAGCCACTCGACCGTGGCAGCCGTCCAACCGGTGGAACGCCGCTTGCTGAATCGCAGGGCCCGCGCCAGCCCGTCGATCAAGTTGGCGGAGCTTTGCGCATCGCGCTCGCGGACGAGGCGGCTGCTGAGCAGTTCGTCGGCCAAGCGGTCCCACAACTGCTTGACGCGCTTGCGCACGGCCGGTTGCGGGCAAGTCCGCTCCAGCACGCCTTCGATCCAGGCGGGAATCAAGAGCAACGGGCGGAAGTTGTCGATCTCGCGGAGGGCGAGCACGGCGGCGTCGGGCAGTTCATGCCCCAGGCCCTGCTCCATCTCGATCACGAAGCGGACGACCAAGTCCAGCGTGAGGGCGTCGTTCAGACCGGAAAGATCGCGGTCGCCTTCAAAGCTCAGCGGATCGAAGGCATCGCCATGCCGGGCCACCACCTTGTGGCGGCGCATCGTCTGCAGAAGCTCGTCGCTTTCCGTAACGTCGTGCGGGAAAGGCAGATCGGGGCGGTTGGCCAGACCCATTTGTTCCACGAGCTTCTGCCGCAGAGAGTCGTAGGCCTCGCCGCGGAGGTGGTAGAACCAGTCGTGGTTGCCCACCATGTAATGGGTCCTGACGGGCACGGGCTGATCGTCGGCATCGCAGGCCGGACGGGCCGCGCGGAGCATGGGCGGGATAGTGATTTCGCCCTCGACGGCCAAGGCCCGCAAGCTGGCAAGCGATTCTTGATTCTGGGAAAGGATATCGCCGCTGATGCGGGTGATCTGCTCGATCAGGCCCGGCGAGAGCGGATCGTCCCAAGGGCGGACGCCACCAGCGGCTTGCCAGCGGCTGGAGTGCAACAGATCGAGCACGTCGCCCAGCAAGACCAGGTCGATCCGCTCGATGGGGCGGTAGGCGCCGTCACTCCGCCAGGAGGCGGTAATGGCCAGTTCCTTGAGCCGATCGGTAAATAGCGCGAAGGCCTCCGGAGAAAGCGTCTCCCCGGTCGTGCCGTCGTTCAGATGTAAGTCGCTAAGTATGATCAGCATGGGACCCACCGATAGGTGACATGGGTAGACATCGGCCCAGTCGAGGGGCGAAATTGAGGTTTATTCCGCGCATGTCAACGCGGGCAGACTTTGCGGGCGGGCAGGGCGGGCCAAGTAACACGAGTCCCACCATAGAGGAACAAAATCCGAAATTCGAAATTCGAAACAAATTCAAAGCAGAAAATTCAAAGTCAGGAAACCGCCATTTTGAATTTTCTTCTTCCGATTTCTGATTTGTTTCGGATTTCGTGCTTCCTTTTTTCGGATTTCTGCATTGGTGGGGCTTGCTTAGCATCGCTTGTAGCGACGCCGCTTGGCCCACCGGCCGGGCTCGACTAGCCCCCATCGCCCACAGAGTGGACAAACTCCTCCGTGCGGTCGATGATTTGCAAGTTGCTGCCGGGCGCGAAGAGAAATTGCCCCGAGTCGATCGGGCCATTGAAGTTCAATTCGAAGAACTCCAGGCCCAGCAGAAGGTGCGGCGATGATTTCGGCACGCTGCGGAGGTAGTCGATACGGAAGGGGAAACAGTCTTCCTGGCCCAGGTACAGCGCAACACTGTCGGGCAAATGGGCGAGCAAGTGGGCCGTATCGGGTTTCCGGCCGTTGGCGATCGCCTCCTTTTCGTTCGGCAGCAAGCGGGCCAGTTGGTCCGGTCTCCAACCGCCGTTAAGCTTCCAAACCGGTAGGCCGCCCAATTGATCGGCGACGACCGTCGTGAACTCGAAGTGGGAGTTCAGCCCTCGCAGCAAATGTCCCAGCCCGCCCAGGCCGGGGGCCGAGGCGAGGGCTTCGTGCGGTAGCTTGCTACGCGCACGCTCCAACGCGGCCGTCGCCCGCACGGCGTCGATCTTGTACAAGACATCCCAGGTGGGCAGTTTTCGATGGCTCCAGAATGTATTGCCATTGCAAACTTGCACGAGACTGGTGGTGGCCGAGCCGATTTCCACGGTCACCTCGAAATGGATGGATGGAATGGGCCCTTGGCGGAGCTCGTAGTAGCGGCCTTCACCGGTAACTTGGTGACCGATCAATTCGCCCTGCTGCTTTACCCGTGCGGAAATAAACTGTCGGCTCTCCACGGAGCGAATCGCGTCGTCTAAGAGGGACTGCGGTTTTGGCGGGGAAGATTGGGTAGAATCGGCAGTTTTTTCGGCAGCGGAAGATTTGGGCTGGGGCTGGGATCCGCGGGATGGTTCCGTTCCAGCCGATATTCCGTTGCCCTTTTTCCCGTCTCGCACTTGGTCCGGTGGGGGTGATGGCTTTTGCTCCGCTGGGGACGGCGGCAAGGGGTGTGGAGGCGACACATCTCTTGGATTCTCAATGGCTTGCGCGTTGCTGGCCGGAATGGCATTGATGCCCGCCTGTTCGGGTGGGGGCACAGTGGTTGCATCGCCAAACATGGCCCTGCGCTGCGATTCCAACGCGCGCAGCCAGGGCATTGCCGCAGCGGCCATAAGAGCCAGGGCGAGCAGGATGGGTAATTTATTCCTTATTGCGCCAATTTGCACGATATGACGGATTTTCCAAAGATTCACGTTGTGACAGGACGACCAATAGACCTTAGATAGCTACTCGACCCGTTCAAGCCATGCGCGGCGGCCGCGAGTGCGAGAAATTGAGCGTCTCGCCCAAGGCGGCTGCCAAGCACGGCAAATGAGGTCCGTATTGTAAGACGGCCCGGGACCAGGGTCCATGTCAATTGAGGGGGGAAACCATGAGGATTACGGGAGTGTGTTTGCTTATCATGGTGATGGCCGCCGTCGGCTGCCATGCACCGGTCGTGAACAATATGCCGCCGGCGCAAATGATGGCGCATCCAGGACCGGGCGTGGACGGCCCGGGGCCCGGCGTGCTTACGTATCAGCCGGCCGTCCCGCCGGCGTTCGCCACGTCGCAAATCTATTTTGTGGGTCCGGAAGGGCTCACCGTGCAGTGGGACGTGACTGCTCCGGGTCGCTTCGACTCCGAGCAGCTCGTTGCGCCCGCGCGTTACAACTTCCCGCAGGGCGCCTTGTATCGGCTGAAGCTGGCCAACATTCCCAACCGGCCGGGGGTAGAACTCTTCCCCAGCCTGGAAGTGGGTCCGGCCATGCCGCGCACCGAGGCCTTCCTCGCTCACAATGCCATCCCGGTGGAATTCAGCGATGAGGATTTCGACCAAGTGATGTCGGGCAACTTCGTGACCAAAGTAATTTACCTACCCGATCCGGAGTTCCAAGAAATGGCCTTGGCCGGCGTCGGCACGCTAGTCAGCACGCGGCTCGATCCGGGCGTCGACCCGATCGTCGAAGCCGATCGCCGCGGCGCTATCATGGCGATCGTCCGCCTGGGCAACAAAGATCTGGGCATCGCCTCCGCCACACCCGAGCAGATGGGCTTCCAGCCCGGGATGCAAGGGCCGTGTCCCACGCCGGGCTACGTGGCCGGCATGACCGCGCCGCAATACGGCATGCCGATCAGCGGCACGCCCATCGGATTGGCCGGACCGCCGTACGTTCCCTTGGGAGTGCCCGCCGGTTTGCAGCGGCACGAGATCGTCAACCATACGTTTGTCTCGTTGCCGCAGCCGGTCAAGAACGAGCGGATCGACGTGCGGCAGGAGCCGGGATTCAGGTATCCCGATCCGTCCAACCACGTCCGCATCGTGGAACGTACCGGGCCAAGTATCCGCAATCCGGGTTCGGCTCCCTGCCCGACCGACGGTGGTGCGCCGGCTGGGGCTCCATGCCCGACCGACGGCGCGCCTGTTGCCGGCGGCGTGCCAGCCGCGGGCGCTGCGCCTGGCGGCGGTGTACCCGTCGCCACGGGTCCGACCGGCACCAACCGATAACCGCTAATTGACGTGAAATGTCCGTAATCTACACCCCTTTTTAAACTCGCGACAATGGTCCACGATCCCCGCTGCCTGACAACTTGGATGCGACATCCAGGAAGCCGAGTTGCCGTCGTCTTGGTCCTCGTGTTGCTCGCGGTTGCGTGCCTGGCCGTACAGGGCCGGGCACAGGAACCGGGAGTACACTTCTGGGACCAAGGCGCAGTGCCACCGGGAGCGATTGGAAGCCGGCAGCTTCAGCGGGGCGGGCCATTGCCGGGTTTTTTCCAGCCAGTCGAGATCAAGGCCCCCGACGGAGTCTCGATCTCGCTGGCTGTTGCAAATCAATTTGGTCCGGCGATGAAGGCGCCTTGCCGCGTCGGGCTGCTGATCGGTTCCGTCTACCGGCTGCGGGTAACGAACGTTCCCCTGCCGCAGGCGGAAGGGATGGAGGTCTTTCCCACAATCGAGATTATCGATCGGACCTACGCTCCGGAGGACCAGCAAGTCCGTTTTGCGATACCGGCGGAAATCACCGTGCAAGACATCGAACCTGCCCTGCGGGGCAAGTTCGTCACGCGTGTAATCTACCTGGAGGATCCGCGGCGTGCCCTGCCCATGCGGAACAACAACGGCCAGCCCTGGTTTGACGTCGGGCCGGGCCGCGATCCGCTGGTGGCGGCCGACGAGTTGGGCCGTCCGGTAGCGATTGTTCGCATGGGCGGCCGCGTACCGGACCAGGGCGCGGACCCCAATTTTTACTTCGGCTCGCCGGCCTGGGTGGCGTACCCGCCGCGCACGGCGCTGGAGAGCAAGCCCGTCCGCGAGGCTGCCCGTGCTCGAGCGGCCGTGCCCGTGGAGAAGAAGCCCTAGCTATGGACCAAGCGAGCAACAAGCAAACATCGACGCGGGCCTGGCGGTGGGCGATCATCGTGCTGGGCACGTTGGTCCTTTGCTCCTGCCAAGGTCCCGCTGCGCACGGGCCTAACCAGGCCGCAGCGCCCGGCAATGCCGTCGCGCAAGGACCTTACGCCGGTATACCGCCGCAGGCATATACGGGTGTGCCGCCCGGAGAGCCGTGCCCGCTGGGGCCGCCGGGCATGGAAGCGGGCGTTCCTCTGCCCTATACGGGCGCGGGCCCTTGGGTGCCGCCGGGAATTGTTCCGCCTTGGCCTGCGGACGAGTACCTCCGCGATGGCGGCAACGCCGGTCCGCCCATCCGCGTGGGCCGCAACGGGGAGTTGCTCGGGCTGGAAATGGAAGACACCGTGGCCCGCTACAACACGCTCGACGGCCGCACGCTGGTCGAACCTAGCAACAAGGTGGACATCTACAGCCCGCGCTTCGGCGCTGTGCGGCAGGTGGTCGACGTCGAGGTGGACCAGCAGCGCAACCGGGCCACGGGCGTGATCGAGCCGCTGAAGCCGCTAGGACCCCGCACGAGTGAACCGGCGGTGTTGAACACGCAGAACTTGCAGGCCGTCCGCGACATCGGCGCGAACCCGCCCGTGCAGCTCCGCAGCCGCCAGTCGCAGGCCACGCTCTTTGCCGAGTTGCAACCCAGGGGCTTCGACAACCTCTATCGCGCCTACGAAAACGTAGCCGTCATTCGCACCGGCATTTACGTCGGGCACGATGAGCCGATCCTGGCCAAGGGCGTGCAAGCGGCGATTTCCTGGAACCACAAGCAGGCCGTGCAGATCTACCTCGATAGCCACGCGGCCGGCCAGACGGTAGTCAACCAGAAACTGCAAGAGACCTTCGGTTTCGGTTCGTCGCCCAACCCGCGGCTGCGGATCATCAAGGTGGCATCGACCCCCGTGGCCGAGCCGGGCGACGAAGTCTCATTCACGATCCGCTTCGACAACGTGGGCAATCAGACGATCGGCAGCGTGCAGATCGTCGATAGCCTGACGACACGGTTGGAGTACATGCCCAACAGCGCTCAATGCAGCCTGAAGGCCAAGTTCTCCACGCAGCCCAACGAGGGCGAGTCGCTCATCGTGCGCTGCCTGCTCAGCGACCCCCTGCCGGCCGGCAAGGGCGGCGTGTTCCGCTTCCGCTGCATCGTGCGCTAAAAATGAGTTCCAAGGCCCGCACGTACGCGGCCGTGGTAGTACCGGTCACCATCGATCAGTTCGCCTTTCGTTTCGCCCTGGTCTTCGCCGGCAGCGGCGCTTCCTTGAATCGCCACTTGCCCTTGACCCTCACCAGCGACCATTGCACCTCACCCGCGGGCTCTCCCGTCTCGGCATCTTTGAGCATGACGGGCACGGTGGCCGAATCGCCCGACACGACGGGCGTCTTGCCCTCATAGTGATAGGCCTTGTATCGTTCCAGCGACTCCTTCGACGGCTGAGCCTCAGCGACAAACAACGGCTTGATGCGTTCCAGCTCCCTTTCCGTGTGCGCGAAGTCCTCAACATCTTCGACGAACCAGAGGATTCGCGTGTTCAGAGGAACCTCGCGATCGGGCGGAGGAGGACGATCGCAACCCGCCGCGAGCAAGCCCGGCAGGATCAAGAACAGCCAGGCCGCCAATCTGCCGGTTCGGTCACAAATCTCTCGCATGGTCGACTCCTTCCGCAAGGCCCCCTGACACTCACGGACCCTTGAGGTCCGGCCACGCGTGAGTCAAGGTGGCGGTCGCTGTGGCCGGAGCACCCGTTCCCGCGCCGTTCGTCACGGTCACGACGAAAGTCAGTGTGCCGTCCGGCAACGACGAAACGTTGATGCCGGTCACCAGAGGAATCGCCATCATATACGCGGGCACGATTTCTCCCGGATACGTCGCGTGCGGACCGACGCAGACCTCGGTCACCGTGCCGCTCCCGGTCACCGGGGTTCCGCCGCCGGACGAGCTTACCGTATAGCGGTAGCAAGCGCCGAGTTCGGCGTTGACGAACATGAATCCGGTGTCGCTTGCTTCGTCTGGGGTAATCGGCTCCGTGCCGCTGGTGTCGAAGGATGTGATCGTGCTGGGTGCCTGAATGCTGTAGCCCGCCGGCACGGTCTGAGCGAGCGTCGTGGTTGCTGTGACGAGGGAACTGCCCGCACTGCTGGAGACTCTGACCGTATAGGTTAGGGTGCCGTTGGGCATCATCGCCACGTTGATCCCCAGTACGTATTGGGGCGATGTGGAGCCGACGGCGCCGCTGCCGGTTATCGGCGTGCCGCCACCGGAAGAAGTCACGGAGAAGGTGTACGTTGCGCCGACGGGGGCCCCGGAGAGAACAAAACCCGTTCCGGGCCCGGTAATGGACCTGCCCCACGCAACGCTGGTAATATCGGAGAGTCCACTAACGATTGCAATGGAGTATTTCCCCGCATTTACGGGTGCAATGACGGGCGGCCGGATGGGACCGTAAACGGGCGGCGCCGGGGCCACGAGCAACGATTGCCCAGAGAGCATCCGACGGTCTTCCAATCGTTCCAGGCCCAGGCGACGGCCGCCCCGCCCGTTATTCAAAGCGACCGATCGCCCCCGATGCCCCCTGCCGCTCGCTCCGGCTCTTCGATTCCCGAGCATAGCCATTCTCCCCGATGAAAGCGGATTTCCACTCGCAACTAGGATTGTAGTTGAACATGGTCGCGGACATTGGCGACTGGGCGTGTCCTCACAAGGAGGGTGTACGGTCGCCGTGTCGCCGCTGGCTGCGGCTCAAGTGTACTACTTTTATTTAATCCGATTTGACGAAGGTGTCAAGTCGTCCACTTCAATGACAAAGAGGGACCTCCATGCTCTGGCAAGCCGCTGGCGAAGAAGATATCATGGAACGGGGAGGATGAGAGGACGAATTTGAAAGCGGCGGCCATGAATGCGTGCATGTTCCGGGCGGGGGCGTTGATCGCCCTCTTGCTGCCGCCTAGTGTTGCGGCCGCCGCCGATGCGGCGGCGACAGCCTATCAGAAGGGCATGGCCTGCCTGGAAGAAGATGATTTTTCCGCCGCGACTGCCGCCTTCACTACAGCCATCCGTCTCAACTCGAAATACGGCGACGCTTACAACCGCCGCGGCATCGCCCGTGCCATGAACGGCGAACTCAACAAGGCCATCGCCGACTACAGCGAGGCCATCCGCCTGGATCCGAACGCCGACGCCCTCAACAACCGGGGCATCGCCTACAGCACCAGGGGCGATCTCGACAAGGCCATCGCCGACTATGCCGAAGCCGTCCGTCTCGACCCGCAGTACACCGATGCCTATTACAATCTGGGCCTCGCTCACGAATCCAAGGGCGAACTGAACAAGGCGATCGCCGCCTTCACGGAGGTCATTCGCCTCAACCCCGAGGATGCCGGGGCCTATAACGAGCGGGGCATCGCCCACGCGAACAACGGCGAACTCGACCAGGCTGTCGCCGACTATTCCGAGGCCGTGCGCCTCGACCCGCAGTATGCCGACGCTTATTACAATCTCGGTCTGGCCTATAAACGCCAGGGCCAGTTCGAGCAGGCCATCGACGGCTACAGCGAGGCCATCCGCCTCGACCCCAATGATGCCGGGGCCTACAGCCGCCGCGGCGTCGCCTACGGAGACCAGGGCCAGTTCGACCAGGCCATCGCCGATTCCAGCGAGGCCATCCGGTTGGACCCGCGCTCAGCCGAGGCGTATTGCACGCGGGGCTTCGCCCTGGAACAGAGCGGCCAACTCGAAAAGGCCATCCTCGATTGCACGCAAGCCATCCGACTCAATCCGCGTCTTGCCGAGGCCTATGCCAACCGGGCAAGCGCCTACGCCAAACAAGGCGAACGGGCCAAGGCGGACGCGGATCTCGCGCACGCGAAGTGGCTGGGATATACACCAGCGGCCGCTCACAAAACGCCTGGCGGTTTCTTGACTGGCCCCCTCGTGACGCTCCTTGTCATCGGAATAATTGTCGGCACGCTGCTGTGGTGGATGCGAAAAAAGCGGCGGCTGCCAACGTTTGGGCGGTGACGGCCAATTCGAATCCCCCCTGCGCAAATTCACGCGCGGCTGGCCCCTCCCGCGTTTTTCCTTGGCTGTCCCCAAATGCATTCTTCGGCCCTCTCGTTTTTGGCGGCAGATTCCCACGGGTTCATTTATCACAGGATTGCCTGCTGAAAATACCGCTCCTAGAATGCCCTTGGAGACGCGGGGCGCGTCTCGGATTCAATCTTGTCTCTCGTTTTCCAGGATGCGGGCTATGGTTCGCGCGGCCGAATACGGATCGGTTCACGTCACACTGTACGAAGTATAAAGCCCGCCTTGCCACTTCAGGGTCGACAGGAAATGTGTTTGGCCATACCGGGGAAAGTGGTTGAGACCTACCAAGAGAACGACGTGCTCATGGGCAAGGTCGATTTCGGCGGCGTGGCGAAACGCGTATGTCTCGACCACGTGCCCGAGGTGCAGATAGGCAAATACGTCCTCGTCCACGTGGGCTTTGCCCTTTCCGAAGTCGATGAGGAAGAGGCGCAGCAGGTATTTTCATTTTTGCGGCAAATGAACGAATTGGAAGAATTGAAGATCGGCCAGTCGTAGGGAACGCGGGTGCGCCGCGTTCCCCACGGAAAATGAAAACGGGCGCATCATGAAGTACCAGGATGAATATCGGGACCCAGCCGCCGCCCAAAAACTGCGGCAGGCCATTCATCGGGCAACCACCCGGCCTTGGACGATCATGGAGATCTGTGGCGGGCAGACGCACACGATCGTCAAGTACGGCATCGACGAGTTGCTGCCTGCACAAATCGAGTTGGTTCACGGTCCCGGCTGCCCGGTGTGCGTCACACCGCTGGAATTGATCGATCAGGCCACGGAAATTGCCTCCCAGTCCGGGGTGATCTTCTGTTCCTTCGGCGACATGCTCCGCGTGCCCGGCAGCCGGCGTGATTTATTTGCGGTCAAGGCCGCGGGGGGCGACGTGCGGATCGTCTATTCGCCCCTGGATTGCCTCAAGGTCGCCCAAGAGAACCCGCAGCGGACGGTGGTCTTCTTCGCCGTGGGGTTCGAGACCACCGCGCCCGCCAATGCCATGGCCGTGTGGCAGGCGAAGCGCCGGGGGCTGAAGAATTTCGCCGTGCTGGTCTCGCACGTGCTGGTCCCGCCGGCGATGACCGCCATTCTCTCCTCGCCCCGCAACCGCGTGCAGGCCTTTCTCGCCGCGGGACACGTGTGTTCGGTGATGGGCTACGAGGAATATGAACCGCTGGCTCCGCGCTTCCGCGTGCCCATCGTGGTCACGGGCTTCGAGCCGCTGGATCTCTTGGAAGGAGTTTACCAGGCCGTTTGCATGCTGGAGGAAGGCCGTTACGAAGTGGCCAACCAGTACGTCCGCGCGGTGCGCCGCGAGGGGAGTCCCGCGGCCCGCCGGCTGATCGACGACGTTTTCGAGATCACCGATCGCAAGTGGCGCGGCATCGGCACGATTCCGCGGAGCGGATACCGGCTGCGGCCGGCCTACGCCGCTTTCGACGCCCAGCGGCGGTTTGCCGTGCAGGGCATGCAGGTGGCCGAATCCAGCGTGTGCATCAGCGGGCTGATCCTGCAAGGGCTGAAGAAGCCGCATCAATGTCCGGCTTTCGGCAAGGCCTGCACACCGCAGACGCCGCTGGGCGCCACGATGGTTTCCTCCGAGGGGGCGTGTGCCGCCTACTACCATTATGGCCGCTATCGGCAAGCATCGGCCGCGCCGCAAGTAGAGGAGGGCGTCCATGTCTGAGTCTTGGACAGGACCGCGCGGAATCGAGATCGAGCAGTTCACCTGCCCTCTGCCTGCCGTGGATCGCGAACATGTCCTGTTGGGGCACGGCAGCGGCGGCACGCTGACCGCCGATTTGATCCAGCAGGTCTTCATGGAAGGTTACGGTTCCAACCCGCCACCGGCTCTGGAAGATCAGGCGACACTCACGCTGAGCAGCCCTATCAGCAACGGGCACAAGGCCATGCGGATCGCGCTGACGACCGATTCGTTCGTGGTCCGTCCGCCGTTCTTCCCCGGTGGCGATATTGGCCGCTTGGCGGTCCACGGCACGGTCAACGACCTGGCGGTGGGCGGGGCCACGCCCATGTACCTGGCGGCCGCATTCATCCTGGAGGAAGGGTTGCCCCTGGCCGATCTGCGTCGGATCGTGGCTTCCATGCACGAGGCCTGCGCCGCGGCGGGCGTCTCGATCGTCACCGGCGACACCAAGGTGGTCGACCGCGGCAAGGGCGATCAGATCTTCATTACCACCACGGGCGTGGGCACCGTCCCCGCGGGGCGTTTCCTTTCCGTGCGCAATGCCCGCCCGGGCGACAAGGTCCTGGTCTCGGGCACGATCGGCGACCATGGGATCGCGATCTTGTCGGTCCGCGAAGGGATCGAATTCGAAACGGTGCTGCAAAGCGATACGGCGGCGCTCAACGACCTGACGCGGGTCATGCTTTGCGAATGCTCGTCGATCCGCTGGATGCGCGACCCGACTCGCGGCGGGTTGTCCAGTTCGCTCAACGAACTGGCCGCCGCGTCGGAAGTGGGTGTGAAACTCGACGAGGCGGCGATTCCCGTACGTGCGGAAGTCCATGCCGCTTGCGCCATGCTGGGCCTCGATCCCTTGTACGTGGCCAACGAAGGGAAACTCGTCGCGGTCGTTCCGCCCCGCGATGCGGACCGCTTGCTGGACGTGATGCGGGGCCATCCGCTGGGTCGCCAGGCCGCCATGATCGGCGAGATTGTCGATGAGCATTGCGGCATGGTGATCTTGCGGTCGCTTATCGGCGGCGAACGTGTCGTCACCATGTTGGCGGGAGAACAATTACCGAGAATTTGCTGAGGAGAATAGCTATGGTCGAAACCAATGGGACCTATGCCAAACATAAACCGGCGGTCAAAGAAGTCCACATCGTTTGGGTCACCGCCGGATTGGGCTGCGACGGCGATTCCGTCTCCGTCACCGGGGCCAGCGAGCCGAGTATCGAGGACCTGGTGATGGGCGCTTTTCCCGGGCTGCCCAAAGTCTATTTGCACAACCCGGTGCTGGCCTACGAGGTGGGCGACGAGTTCATGAACTATCTGTACAGGGCCAAGGAGGGCCGTCTAGATCCCTTCGTGCTGGTCGTCGAAGGCTCGATCCCCAACGAGAAGATCAAGCAAGAAGGTTACTGGGCGGCCCTGGGCACCGACAAACAAACCGGCCAGCCCATTCCCACCACCAACTGGATCGACTGGCTGGCTCCCAAGGCCTTCGCCGTGGTGGCCATCGGCACCTGCGCCACCTACGGCGGCATCCACGCCATGGAGGGCAATCCCACGGGCTGTATGGGCCTGGCCGATTATCTCGGCTGGAAATGGAAATCCAAGGCGGGGTTGCCGATCATCAACGTGCCCGGTTGCCCCGTACAGCCCGACAATTTCATGGAGACCGTGATGCACCTGCTGTATCACGCAGCGGGGCTGGCGCCGCCGCCGCCCTTGGACGATCAACTGCGGCCCAAGTGGCTCTTCGGGGCCACCGTTCACGAGGGCTGCGATCGGGCCGGTTACTACGAGCAGGGCCAGTTCGCCACCGCCTACGGCCAGAGCGAATGCCTGGTCAAGATCGGCTGCTGGGGACCGGTCGTCAACTGCAACGTGCCCAAGCGGGGCTGGATGGGTGGTGTGGGCGGTTGTCCCAACGTGGGCGGCATCTGCATCGGCTGCACCATGCCCGGCTTCCCGGACAAGTTCATGCCCTTCATGGACGAACCGCCGGGCGGGCGGCTCTCGTCCACCGCAGTGGGCCTCTACGGAGGCATCATTCGCACGCTCCGCGGTTTCACGCAGCGCACGGCCAACAAGGAACCCAAGTGGCGGCATTCCCGCCCCAAATTGACTAGCGGTTATCAACCCACCACTTATAGCCCGGCAGGGTGACTCATCCTCTATCATCCATTCTGGAGCGAAATTCATGTCTACGATTACTCTACCCGAACGAGTCGCGCCCAGCGAGCGCGGCAAACTCATCGAGATGTCCTGGGACCCGATCACCCGCATCGTGGGCAGCCTGGGCATTTATACCAAGATCGATTTCGAGAACCAGCGGGTCATCGAGTGCCACAGCACCTCATCGATCTTCCGCGGCTACAGCGTGTTCATGAAGGGCAAAGACCCCCGCGACGCGCACTTCATCACCAGCCGCATCTGCGGCATCTGCGGCGACAACCACGCCACCTGTTCCTGCTACGCGCAGAACATGGCCTACGGCATCCGCCCGCCCGACATTGCCGAATGGATCGTCAACCTGGGCGAGGCAGCGGAATACATGTTCGACCACAACATCTTCCAGGACAACCTCGTAGGCGTCGATTTCTGCGAGCAGATGGTCAAGGAGACCAATCCCGGAGTGCTCGATCAGGCCGAGCGGACGCCTGCGCCCAACGGCGAGATCCACGGCTACAAGACCATCGCCGACATCATGCGGACGCTGAATCCCTTCTCGGGCCAGTTCTACCGCGAGGCCCTGGAAATGAGCCGCTTGACCCGCGAGATGTTCTGCCTGATGGAAGGCCGGCACACGCATCCCTCGACGCTCTATCCGGGCGGCGTGGGCACCGTGCCCAGCCTGCAACTCTTCTCCGAGTATCTCGTGCGGCTGATGAAGTACGTCGAGTTCATGAAGAAGGTCGTGCCCTTGCACGACGACCTGTTCGACTTCTTCTACCAGGCCCTGCCCGGTTACGAAGAGGTGGGCCAGCGCCGCGTGTTGCTGGGCTGCTGGGGTTCCTGGAACGATCCGGCAGTCTGCGACTATACCTACCACAACATGGAGAAATGGGGCAACGCCATGTACGTCACACCGGGCGTCGTGGTCGACGGCCAGTTGCTGACCACCAGCCTGGTGGACATCAACCTCGGCCTCCGCATCCTCCTGGGAAGTTCTTATTACCAGGACTGGGGCGACAATGGCGAGATCTTCGTCGAGAAAGACCCGCTGGGAAACAAGATCGACCGGCGGCACCCTTGGAACCAGACCACCACTCCCAAGCCGCAGAAGCGCGACTTCAACGGGAACTACACGTGGGTCATGTCGCCCCGCTGGTTGGACAAACGGACCGGCGATCACCTGGCCCTGGACACGGGCGGCGGCCCTTTGGCGCGGCTCTGGGCCACGGCCTTGGCCGGCAAGGTCGATTTCGGTTACGTGACGGCCACGGGCAAGAGCGTGAAGATCAACTTGCCCAAGACCGCGCTGATGGGCGAGGCGGAGTTCGAATGGCGGATCCCGCAATGGAGCAATACCATCGAGCGCAATCGGGCACGCACCTACTTCCAGGCCTATGCCGCGGCGGCGGCCCTGTATTTCTGCGAGCGGGCGCTCGACGAGGTGCATGCCGGCCACACGAAGACCTTCACCGATTTCAAGGTGCCGGACGAGGCCATCGGCTGCGGCTTCCACGAGGCCGTGCGAGGCGTGCTCTCGCACCACCTGGTGATCCGCAACAAGAAGATCGCCAACTATCATCCCTACCCGCCCACGCCCTGGAACGCCAGCCCCCGCGACAGCTACGGCACGCCGGGACCCTATGAAGACGCCGTGCAGGGAACGCCCCTCTTCGAGGAGAACCCGCCCGAGAAGTTCAAGGGCATCGACATCATGCGCACGGTGCGGAGCTTCGATCCCTGCCTGCCCTGCGGCGTTCACATGTACACAGGGAAGGGCAAATTGATCGACGTGCAGCACGTGCCCATGTTCGGCGCGGCGGGACACGCATAATGAGATTTGAAGAGAAGTTGGGTGGCATGCTTTCACGCGCCAGCGGGTAAGCATGTCACCAGCCGGGCGCATGCTTACCCGCCGACCATGAGTTCATGGTGTGCCGTGAAAGCATGCCACCTGTCCCAGACGGACCGATTAGCCACCATGACCGATACCGCCGAACTCAAGACGAACCTCGCCCGCCTGGAAGCGCTGATCCACGAGGCGGAGAAGCTGGCCGACGGGGAACTCCGCGGCCGCATCCAGGAGTTGGTCGCCCATCTGCTGGAGTTCCACGGCGCGGCGATCGAGCGGATGGTGGAGGATGTCGCCGATCTGGGCGTCGCCGGCCGGAACCTGGTCGAAACATGGTCCCGCGACGAACTCCTCTCTAGCGTACTTTTGCTGTACGATCTGCACCCGGTCGATACCGAAAGCCGCGTGCGGGCGGCCCTGGAACAGGTGCGGCCGTATTTGAAATCGCATGGGGGCAACGTGCAGTTCCTGGGCTTGGCGGACGGCGTCGTCCACTTGCGGCTGGAAGGCCATTGCCACGGTTGCCCCTCGTCGACCGCCACGCTGCGGAGCACGATCGAGAAGGCGATTTACGAAGCGGCCCCCGACGTGGCGGAGATTGAAGTCGAGGGCGTCGTGCCACCGCCGACAGGCGTCGTGCCCGGCGCAAACGGCGCGAACCGCTTCGTGCCGCTCCAGCAACTCAAGGTGGGCACATGATCGACAGCGATTTCTCCATGCCGGTAATTGCCGAGGCCAGCCCGGAGAGGCGTTCGCCGCTGGCATCGCTGCGCCGCCTGGTGCGGGCCACGGCCCTGGGCAAGTCGGCCGAGAAATGCGAATTGTGCGCCGTCCGCCTCCCGGCCGAACATCGCCACCTGGTGGATCTGCGCACGCGGCGGCTGGTCTGCTCCTGCGAGGCCTGCGGCCTGCTGTTCAGCAGCGGGCGAAGCCGCGTCTATCGCCGCGTACCAGAGGGCGTGCAGTCTTTGCCTGGCTTCCGCGTTTCCGAAGCGGAATGGGAGAATTTGCGGATTCCCATCAATTTGGCGTTCTTCTTCCGCGCGGAAGATGCTTTGCGGAATGAAAGAAAGGAAGATGACAACAAGATGAACGGCGATTCTTCTTTCCCCGAGGGTAGCATCGCGGAAAGCGGACGGATCGTGGCCGTCTATCCCAGTCCTGCCGGCCCTGTCGAATCGCTGCTCGCGCGGGAGGCTTGGCAGTCGATCGCGCGGAACAATCCGCGCTTGGAGGGCTTGCAAGCCGAAGTCGAGGCCCTGCTCGTGAATCGCCTCTGGGGCGAGCATCTGTACTATATCCTTCCCATCGACCAGTGTTATCGGCTCAACGGCCTGGTCCGCCTGCACTGGCGCGGCCTGTCGGGCGGGAGCGAAGTCTGGGATGAAGTCGCGCGGTACTTCGACCGCCTCAAGGAGAAAGCATGCTCGATCTGAATTTCCGCGTCGAATCCGTCGAGTCCTGCGCCCACGCGGCAGTGCCCCAACTGGTGTTCCGCCTGGCGATCACGGAGGCCGCGGCCACCGACATCCAATCGGTGTTGCTGAAGTGTCAGATCCGTATCGAACCCACGCGCAGGGATTACCGGGCCGAGAATCCTGAACGGCTGTTGGAACAGTTCGGCCCGCCCAGCCATTGGGGCAAGTCCATGCGCAGCCTGCTTTGGACGCACGTCCAGGCCTTTGTGCCGGGCTTTACGGGCAGGACCACGGCCGACCTGGCCGTGCCCTGTAGTTTCGACTTCAATGTGGCAGCTACCAAGTACTTCGCCGCCATGGAGGAAGGCGAGATCCCCTTGGAATTCCTCTTTAGCGGGACGGTGTTCTACCTGGACGGCGACGGCAACCTGCAGGTGGCCCCAATCTCGTTGGATAAACAGGCCGGCTTCCGCCTGGGCGTGGCCGTCTGGAAACAGATGATGGATCACTATTACCCGCATTCCGCCTGGCTTTGTTTGGACAGGGACGTCTTCGATCGCCTCCTCCGCTATAAAGCCGGCAGCGGACTGCCGACCTGGGAAAAAGTGATCGAGACCTTGTTGACCCGGAAAACTCAGCAGGTGACGTCATGAACCAGGCGATGGTCGACAAGATCGCGGAGGCCGTGCTTTACGAGGGATACAATCTCTATCCCTATCGACCCTCGGTCAAGAGCCGCTGTCGCTGGACGTTCGGCGGCTTGTATCCCCGTCCCTACAGCGAAGCCGTGGAAGGGTCGGATGCCTGGAGCATGCAGGTGCAATGCCTGCTACAAGCCGGACCGGCTGCTTCCGCGCGTCCTCTGCCCTACGAGACCGCTGAAAAAGTCGAGACGGATACAAGATCTAGTACTGAGTACTCAGTACTGAGTGCTATACGTTGTGCTCCCGCGAGACTTTTTCAGCGGTCTTTCTACGGCGAGAAATCGACGTTGAAAGTCACCCTGCGGTTCCTACATTTGGCGCAGCGCACGATCGGCGTGCTGGTCGAGCCTTGCGACGAATTGCCCGCGGGAAACGAGCCCGCTTATCGGGCGGTCGATTCACTGCTCTTGGGCGGGACACGCTATCAGAGCTGGCAGGAGGCGGTCCAGCGCGAAGTGACGATCGGGCCGCTGGGGCTCGACGCGCTGTCGAGCCAGGCGCACGTCACCTCTTTCGCCACTCCTGCCAGCCACGCTCTGGAACCCCTCCGCGGCCCCGATGGCCGGATCGCGGCAGTCGTCGTCCGCGATCAGGAAGCCATCGAAGGCGCCGCGGAGGTTTCCGCCGAGCGATTGCCGGAAGCGGAGCAAGCGGTCTCGCGACTGACGCTGCGGGTCTTCAATCGCACGCCGCTGGCCCGTGCCGCCACGCGCAGCCGCGACGAGGCCCTGCTGCGGACGCTCGTCGCCGCGCATACCGTCCTCGCCGTGCAGAATGGAAGGTTCTTCTCTCTGACCGACCCGCCCAAGGTTCTGCGCGAAGCCACGGACGATTGCCGGAACCTCGGCGCGTGGCCGGTCCTCGTCGGCGCGCCCGGAAACGACGACGCCATGCTGGCCTCGCCCATCATCCTGGAAGACTACCCGCGCATCGCCCCGGAAAGTCCGGGCGACCTTTTCGACGGCACGGAGATCGACGAAATCCTCACGTTGCGCGTGCTGACGCTCAGCGACGAAGAAAAAGCCCTGGCCGCGGCCACCGACGACCGCACGCGGCGGCTCATCGAACGCACCGAGTCGCTGCCGCGGGAGCAACTCGCCGGGCTGCACGGGGCCGTCCGCTCGCCCGCATCCGCCACGGCGATCAGCGTGGACGACGTGCCGTTGCGGCCGGGCGACCGCGTGCGCTTGCGGCCGGGACTGGGGGGCGACATCTTTGACCTGGTCCTCAACGGCCGCGTGGCCACCATCGAATCGATTCAGCAGGACTATGAAGACCGCTTCCACGTGGCTGTCACGCTCGACGACGACCCCGGCCAGGACTTGGGTCGCGCCGGCCAGCCGGGCCACCGTTTCTTCTTCAAACCCGAGGAGCTTGTACCATTGAACCAACCAGGAGACAGCGTATGAACACACCGCGGATTCTCGTCGGCGGCATCGGGAACATCTTCTTGGGCGACGACGCCTTTGGCGTCGAGGTCGTCAAGCGACTAAAGGCCAAGCGCCTTCCGCGGGGAGTCGAAGTCGTCGATTTCGGCATCAAGGGCATCGACCTGACCTACGCCCTGCTGGACGACTACGGAGCGGCGATCCTGGTCGATGCAATCCCCCGCGGCGAGAGGCCCGGCACGTTGTACGTCATCGAGCCGGAAGAGGAAGACGAGGGCGATGCGGCCGACCTGGTTCCCCAAACGCACAGCTTGGATCCTGCGAGCGTGTTGCGGCTCGTTCGGCGTTTGGGCGGCCGCATCGATCCCTTGTTGCTCGTCGGCTGCGAGCCTACGCCGCCGGATGTGGACGACATGCTGCAGGGGCTCAGCACGCCGGTGGCCGCGGCCGTGGAGGAGGCCGTGCGGACGATCGAGTCCTTGATCGAAAAGATGAGCGGAAAACAGTTAGGAGTTCCATCATGAGTATGAGAATCGTCGGTCAGCATCCCATCACCGAGTCGATCCTGGGCGCGATTATCGCCACACTCACCGTGGCGTCGATCGGCCTGGGATTCATTGCCGGTCTTGCCGATTTGCGCCGCTACCTGCAAATGAAAAGGCTATAACAAAACGAAAATACGAAATCCGAATATCGAAATCCGAAACAAATTCGAAGGACGAAATTCAAAGGATCAAAACGGTTTTGAGATTCCGTCATTTCTTATTTGAATTTGTTTAGGATTTCGACATTCGTATTTCGGATTTCTTCTATTCTTCGCGCGGAGCCTTTAGTTCAGTTTCGCGTGCCGCTGGATGCAGCACGACGGTGAACGTGCTGCCCTGGCCCAGCGCGCTGCGGACCTCGATGCGGCCGCCCATCTCGGCGATCAGCATGCGGCAGAGGCCCAGCCCCAGACCAGTGCCGCCGCGGTCGGCCCGCGTGGTGTAGAAGGGCTCGAAGATCTTTTCCAGGTCCACGCGGGGAATGCCCACGCCCGTGTCGCTCACGTCCACGGCCACCGAATCCATCTGGTCCTCGTCGCGGCCGCCCAGGGTGTGGCAGCGGAGCGTGAGCGTGCCGCCCTGGGGCATGGCCGCCAGGGCGTTGGTGCAGAGATTGAAGATCACTTCCTGGAGCGTGTAGAGATCGCCCTGCACCGGCGGCACGTCGACCAGTTCGCGCTGGATCCGCACGTTGCCCACGCGCGTCGTGCCCAGCATCTCCAGCGTCGCCTCGACCGCCGCGCGGACGTCGGTGCTTTGCAAGGTGATGCCGCGGGGCCGGGCGAAGGCTTGCACCCGCGTGGCCGTGCGTTCGATCCGTTCCAGGGCCTCGGTCATCATCTGCACGTACTCCGTGAGGTAGGCGTCGTTCTTCACGCGCTCGCCGATCCGCCGCAGGCAGTTCTGTACGCCGTCCAAGGGATTGGCGATCTGGTGCGCGATGCCTGCCACGAGCTGGCCGATGCCCAGCATCTTCTCCTTCTGGCGGATGGCAGCATGTGCCCGATCGACGTAGCGGCGGATCGAGGTGGTGAAGTAGACCGTGATCCACAAGGCCCCGCTGAAGGCGCAGAACAGCCCCGCCAGGGCCATGCAATCCAGCGGCGGAGGCTCGGGCGGGTCGGAGGGAAAATGCATGGCGAAACGCGAAATCCAATGGAAATATTCCAGCAGCATGATGCCGCCCACGACGCTGGTGACCGCGGCCGCCAGGACCAGCGGCGCCCACCCCCGCAGATACATGCTGGCGATGATCATGTGGAAAAGAAAGAAGAACAGGAACGGATTCCGCGGCAGGTCGGAGAAATAGACCAGCAGGGTCAAGGCGGCCAGGTCGAGCACCGCCTGCACGAAGATGTTCTTTTCCGCGTTAACCTCGCCGGCCGCGCCGGCCTGGTTCCGGCAAAAGACCAGGTTATAACCGATCATGGCCACGGCCACGATTAACAGCGGCAGCGGCTGGGGCACGAGGTGTAGGACCGCCGAGGTGAGCCAGATCACGAAGAAGACCGCCGCGCAGGCGATCCACCGCAACGAGACGAGCCAGCGTGCGCCTTCCGGGGGAAGTCTCATTTTCCAACCATGTCCTGTGAGCGAGATAGTCGACGCCCTATTCTAGCGATTTTTTTCCGGCAATGGCTGCCTCCCGCAAAATTTCAAAAATTCTCCGCCTGCCTCTTGACAACTTTCGGCAACTGTATTAGTATTGATAGTACAGTTAGTCGAGGTGCCTATGGAATTCCAGATCGATCCCGCCTGCCGCCTGCCGATCTACCGGCAATTGACCCAGCAGCTTCGCGAGGCCGTCGCGCGGGGACGGGTCCAGCCTGAAGACCGCCTCCCCTCCGTCCGCGACCTCTCCCGCCTGCTGGTGATCAACCCCAACACGGTAGCCCGCGTCTATACGGAACTGGAGCGGGAAGGAATTCTTAACACGCGCCCCGGCTTGGGGGTGTTCGTGGCCCGGCCCAAGGCCGAGTTGACCAGGAAAGCCCGCAAGGAACGGCTCGACGAGGTGGTGGACCATTTCCTCACCGAAGCGGTCCACCTGGGGTTCCGGGCCGACGAAGTGCTGGCGACGATCTCCGCCCGGGCCAAGCAGTTCCAGTGGCAAAGTGCGAATCAAGCAGAGCAGTAGAGGAGAATCGCCCGCCATGCCCGACATGATCGTTACCCACGGCCTGACGAAGTACTACGATCGCCGCCGGGCGGTCAATTCGCTCAATTTGCGCGTCGGCCAGGGACTGGTCTACGGCCTTTTGGGACGCAACGGTTCCGGCAAATCGACCCTCATCAAGATGCTCCTCGGGATGGTACATCCGGACTGCGGCCGGGCGGAAGTTTTTGGCGAAGAATCGTTGAAGCTCCGCCCTGCGACGCGGGCACGGATCGCCTACCTAGCCGAAGGGCACCCGCTGTATGCGTGGATGACCGTGGGCGAGGCGGTGCGTTTCGCCCGCGCGTTCTACCATCACTGGGATGGCAGCCTGCTGGAGCAGATCCTTGATCATTTCGAACTCTCGCGGCGGGCCAAGATCCGGCGGCTCTCCAACGGCCAGCGGGCCCAGGTCTCGCTGGCCCTGGCCGTGGCCGCCGATCCCGAACTGCTGATCCTCGACGATCCGACCCTGGGGCTAGACACAGTCGTCCGCCGCGATTTTCTCGAATCGCTGATCCAGATCATCCAGCGCCGCGGGCGCACGATCCTCTTCAGCTCGCACATCCTGGGCGACGTCGAGCGGGTGGCCGACCGCATTGGAATCCTTGTGGACGGTGTCTTGCGGGTCGATTGCCCTACGGACTACTTCAAGGAATCGATCCGCAAGGTCGTACTGGAATTCGAGCGCCAGCCGCCGGAATTCCCCGCCTGCACGGGATTGGTCAGCAGCCGGCAGGTCGGTTGCAAGCGGGAACTGATTATCGTGGGCTATGGCGACGAGCATCGCCAATTGGCCGAGTCGCTCCAGCCGCGGGCGATGGACGTGATCGAAATGAACCTGGAAGACGCCTTCATCGAGTACACCCGCGGGCCGCGCCGCGCGCTGCCGCTATTCATGGGAGAAGCATCCGATGCTCAAAGCGTTAGTGCTGAAAGAATTGCGTGAGACGGCCTGGATTGCCGCGGTGGGACTTTTAGCGCACCTGGGCTTTGTGGCCAATTGCACCGGCCACGCCGTATTGCCGTTCTGGACCATCCGCGGCAGCCTCGAAATCCCTTTTCTCGACAGCGGCTTCCTGGCGTCCTTCTGCTTTGTCTCTGTCGCGATTGCCGTGACCTTGGGGTTGCGGCAGACGGCCGTGGAATCGGGCCGCGGCACATGGTTATTCTTGCTGCACCGCCCGGTGAGCGTGCGGCGGATACTCGCCGCCAAGCTTGCCGTCGGGCTGGGACTGTACCTCCTCTGCGGCCTCATCCCCATCCTCTCCTACGCCGCCTGGGCGGCGATGCCGGGCAAGCACCCCAGCCCGTTTTACTGGTGGATGACGGCCGACGCCTGGATGGCCTGGTGCGTGATCTGTATCGTCTACCTGGCCGCCTTTCTCGCCGGCATTCGGCCGGCGCGTTGGTTCGGCACGCGGCTCTTGCCTTTGGCCGGGGCGGGACTGCTGGCCGTCGTGTCGGTTCTCGCTTTCATCTTCTGGCCGGTGCTGGGAATCGCCGTGCTCCTGCTGTTGGCGGCCTGCCTGCTCGGCCTCATCCTTTTCACCGCCCGGACCCGCGATTTCTCCTGAGGAAAACTGCCATGTCCAAACCACAAGGGATCTTTCGACCGCTGGGACTGGCGCTGGTCCTGGCCATCGGCTGCGGAACCGTGCTCGGGCTTGCCGTTGCCTGGGGCGTTTCGATTTGGGAATCGCTGCGGGAACGCGACCATGTCAACGAGTTTCTGGTAGTCCGCGGGGACGGCACGCCCTTGATCCAACGATATATGTCCTACGACTACCAAACCGTGACGTTCCATACGTTGGAAGGCGACGACGCGCCGGCCCCCAAGGAGAATGAGACCTGGCTGCAAGCCGCTTACCTGCCGGTTCCGCGCAGCAACGAGATCAGCATGTTTCCCTTGGGCGGCAACGCCCGCATCGGACGCTTCTCCGACGGCGAGAGGCGGCCCAAACTCTGGTACTTCATCGATGATGGGGCTCGCAACGGCCATGGCTACTTCGTGGGCTATGACAGCCAGAGCAAGCTCTGCGCGGGCTTCATCGGGCTTCAGGGCTTGCGATCCGACCGGCCGCCCGCCGAGGAGTGGTTCCCCATGGACGGCGTCAAACTGGCAGACAATATGGCATTTGCCCGCCACGCCATGGGTCCCTACTGGTCCAATTATGGATACGGCGCGCAGTCTGACGAGTTTCCCACGTGGAAGGTGGACATGCTCTCCGGGAACAAACTCCTGCAGGTCGACCTGCGGACCGGAGCGGTCACCACGCTGGTGGAGTCGGCCGACATGCTTGCCGTGGGAATCTTGGAAACGGCATCGAAATCGAAGACCGCCGATGAGGAGTCGCCTGTCATCCATCGCCGTCAGCACTTGGCGGTGCGAACAACGGATCGGGTCCTCGTCTTCGACGCGCCGGGGAAGCAACCCGTTGCGTTTCAGCTTCCCGAAGAATTTCGCGACCGAAGCTTCAGCTTCTACGAACTTGAGGGCGGAAGGGCGCTTGTGGCTACCGGCCGTACGCTTCCCGGTCGCAACTCCCAAGAGGAACTTGCCAGGATCGATGCCTCGGGGAATATCGTGTGGCGGGCCGAGGTCACATTGGGCAAAGGCAACCCGCATTACGATGAAAACGAGGCATGGGTATCGGCGTTCATCGTTCCCACCCCGCTCGTGCTCGCCTTTCTGGCCACGGTGGTCATGCCACTGGAGTTAAAGGGCCAGGGCCTGGCGCCGAACTACTCGACGGCTCTGGCTCACAGCCTGGCCGCGTGGTGGCCAGCCCTGTTGGTCATTACCCTCTTGGCCACGGCCCTCGCCTGGTATTGCTTCCGCCGGCATCGCCGCTGTTGTCAGTCTTTCGGCGGCGTATGGCTGGTGTTCGTATTTCTCTTGGGCGTTCCCGGTCTGGTGGGCTATCTCTTCCATCGCCGCTGGCCGGTCCTGGAAAGGTGTCCGGCTTGCGGGCACGAGGTCCCGCGCGACAGAGAAACCTGTGCTCGCTGCGGGGCGGCGTTCCCGCCGCCGGAACCCAAGGGCTGCGAAGTGTTCGCTTGAAGGGGGCATGGTTCAGGGCAGGTGCCGCTTTTCTTCTGCCACGCAGCGGCCTTCGTTTGCCCCGTAGGCTACTCCCGCCGGGAGTGGCTATTGTGCGAGGGGCCACTGAGAAACACAGGGCTGTGTGGCAATTCTCAGCACAATAATCCATCTCGGCAAGATGGACCTACTGGCCGCCGACTTCCTGAAAGCGACGAAAGCCTCCCGATCATCGCCTCCGGCTCGCTGGGCCGGGCGCAGTTCAATTAGCCGGGTTGTCCTACCGGTGTTGCCAGCCCGTTTGCGACCCTCCAAAGCCTTGGCACAATCGATTATAATGGTCCCATCGCGTTCCGCCCCGTGTGGGCCTGACGTTACAAAACTGCGGGATTTGCCATGCTGGATCAGGACAAAAGCAAGCAAGAACTTATCGAAGAGCTGGCGGAAATACGGCTGCAAGTCGCCTCGTTGCAAGCATCCCTGGCCAAGGGGCAGGCGGCCGCAGAGGTGCTGCGAGCAAGCGAAGAACGGTATCGTTTGTTGGCGGAGGCCATCCCCCATCCGGTCTGGCGCAGCGATGCCGAGGGAAGACAGATTGACTGCAACCGCCGCTGGCAGGAGTACACCGGGCAGACCCCCGAAGAAGCCGAAGGCGACGGATGGATGAAGGCCCTGCATCCCGACGACGTGCCGCGGGCCATCGAGAGGGTGCAAGAAGACGTGCCCGGAGGAAAGATCTACCAGGCGGAATACCGCCTTCGCAGGGCGTCGGACGACACCTACCATTGGTATCTGGCCCGCGCAATTCCCATGCGAGATGCCGACGGGACGATCCTGGGCTGGTTCGGCAGCGCCATGGACATCGATGACCAGAAACGGGTCGAGGCGGCCTTGCAGGACAGCGAGGAGCGTTTCCGCAAGATCTTCGAGGAAGGACCCCTGGGCATTCTCTTGGTCGGCACGGATGGCCGAATCCGGTGTGTCAACCGGCGTTTCCGCGAGATGCTCGGTTATGCGGAAAACGAGATCATCGCCCTTGGTCTGGCGGGCATTACTCACCCCGACGATTGGGCGCGGGATCGGCCCTGCGTTGCGCGCCTGTGGAGCGGCGAAATCTCGTCGTACCACGCGGAGAAACGCTATTTCCATAAGGATGGCCACCTGGTGTGGGCACAGTTGACGGTTTCAGCCGTGCATGATGAAGCGGGCAGGCCAATAAACACGGTCGGCATGGCGGCAGACATCACCGAGCGCAAGCAGGCCGAACGCGAGTTGGCGAAGCAGCGCGTCATACTTCAAGCGGCCATCGACTGCTTGCCCTTCAATTTCTTCGCCCTCGGGCTAGATGGGCGGTACATGCTGCAAAATGCGGTATCCAGAGCACAGCAGCGGGGCGATGCGATCGGTAAACTGCCCGAGGAAGTCTGCGCGAACGAGCATGACCTTGCGATCTACTTGGAAAACAACCGGCGGGCTTTTGCCGGAGAAAAGGTCGAAGGGGAAGTCACCTTGTCGCTGGGAGGCGAGGAGCGATCGTACTACAACATTGTCGCTCCCATTCGCGACGGGGAGGAGTTGCTCGGAATTCTCGGGGTGAATATCGACATCACGGAGAGGAGGCGGGCGGAAGAAGCGTTGCGGAAGGCCCACGACGAACTGGAGCAGCGGGTCAAGCAGCGCACGGCGGAACTGGCGCAAGCGAACGACCGGCTGCGGGTGAGCGAAGAGCGGTTCCGGGTTGCTTTCGAGGAAGCGCCGGTGGGCATAGTCATGGCTGTCGCGGACGGCATTCTGGTGCGGGCCAACCGCACCTTCTGCGACGTGAGCGGCTACGCTGAACAGGAACTCATCGGAAAGTCCATCCACGACCTGACGCATCCCGACGACATGGAACGCTCCAAGGAACTGACCGCACGAGTCATGGCGGGGGCGATTCCCGGCTTCGCGACCGAGAAGAGATATCGCGGGAGAAACGGCGGAGATTTCTGGGCGCAGGTCACGGTCACCGCGGTCCGCGACCGGAGCGACAACGTTGTCTTCGCCCTGGGCATTATCGAGAACATCACGGAACGCAAGCGGGTCGAGGAGGCATTGGCGAAGGAACACCGCAACCTCAAGCACCTGCTGCACGCCAGCGATCACGAACGGCAGATCATCGCCTATGAAATCCATGACGGGCTGGCCCAACAACTGGCCGGGGCCATTATGCAGTTCCAGGCCTATGAGCATTTGAAGGTCACGCAAGTCAAGCAGGCAGCGAACGCTTACCATGCGGGACTGACCATGCTCCAGCAAGGGCATTTCGAGACCCGCCGCCTGATCGCCGGCGTGAGGCCGCCGATTCTCGACGAGGAAGGCATCGCGGCCGCCGTCGGCCATCTCGTCCACGAACAGATCCGCCTCAAGGGGCCGAAGATCGAGTATCACAGCAAAGTCGAATTCGACCGTTTGGACCCGACCTTGGAAAATGCCATCTACCGCATTGCCCAGGAAGCGTTGACCAACGCCTCCCAGTACAGCAAGAGCGAACGCATATCGGTCAGTCTCTTGCAGCGGGCAGATCGTCTGCGTATCGAGGTCCGCGATTGGGGCGTGGGGTTCGACCCCAAGGCCGTTCCCAAGAGCCATTTCGGCCTGGAGGGCATCCGGCAACGGGCAAGGCTCCTGGGCGGCAAGTGCAGCATCCGCAGCAAGGCCGGCAAGGGAACCAGCATCAGCGTCGAATTACCCGTCGTCTTACGGGACGAAGACGCGTAATCGGCCTGGCGATAATTCTATCACCTGGCAGTTGGACGCTTGAAGGGACAGAACCACCACGGGTTGCGTTGGCGCGATAACGCATGCCGATCACGAAGACCAGCAGATTCCAAGGCGGACCTTGTGGTCCTCTTGACCATGCTCAAGCCACCGTACCTGGCCCGTGGTCGGGGAACCGTAATAGAGAACGGTCAATTGATCGCCGACTTGCACGTTTACGGAATCGTCCAACTCGAGCGTTGCGCCGATCCCGCCAAAGGAATCATCGAGGATAGTGGCACACTTCTGTTCATTCCGGATGATCACCGACATCTTGGACTCGTCCGGCGGGAACCGCAGCCAATAACGGAGTTGTGAAGACGTATTGCAGGCCGCAGGCAACGCTAGTTCGTTGTTCATAAGTTTGTCCTCCTACGAAGGATAGGTTACGGCGACAGAGAATTCGGCAAATTAAATGGGGCCACTGACTTTCTTGGGCGCTAACTTATTGCGCCGCTGAGTTTTAGGAATTTTTCCTGCTCTTCCTGTAAGATTACCGCCAGGGCGGAAACAATCTTGTAGTGAACGAATTTCGTGGGTAACATCGCGCCGCCCGGGCCCCGGAACGTCCCGCTGGCGGGAAGACTCCAAGGGAGTGGGAACTTAGGTGGAAATTGATTTTTCAAACAGGTTCTTCGAAGTTGCCTTTTTCTTTGGACAATGATTTTAGGGAGAAGTAGTGCGATGAGATGGGGTAGGATGAATCGAGGTGTTTTTTGGGGACTGGCCGGCCTGGTCGTCCTGGCCGCGATGACGGCCATTGGTTGGAACACGATATCGGCCTATGCAAAGAACGCCTGGGCGGGACCGTCGAGCGCCTGGTATTCGATGTCGCCAGCGGACAGCAAATCCAACGATCACGCGACGGTCGATAAGACGGCGCTGGACGCCGCCCGGCAGTCGGCTAAGTCGATGTCGCGGGCGTTTCATGCGGCGGCCGAGCAGGTCTTGCCGTCGGTGGTGACAATCATGAGCAAGCCGACGGTGGCCAAAGTCTCTGGAAATTTGAAGTCGGTCCCTGAGGATAGCGACGAGAGCGCGGAAGACATTCCCTTCGGGTTCAACGGTTCGCCCTTCGGCGATCTCTTCAAGGACCCGCAGATGCGGAAGTTTTTCCCCAAGGGTTTTCATGGTATGCCGGATTTGCCGCACGGCGTCGCTTCCAGCGGCTCGGGCGTGATCGTCGATCCGTCCGGCATCATTCTTACCAATAATCACGTCGTTGCCGGCGGCGGCGAGGTCACCGTGCGGCTGGGCGACGGGCGGGAATTCAAGGCCGCCGGGATCAAGACCGATCCCAAGTCCGACCTGGCTATCGTCCGCATCGACGCCGGCAGTCCGCTACCAGCGGCCCGGTTGGGACGCAGCAGCGACGTGGAAGTGGGTGATTGGGTCTTGGCCCTGGGGCAGCCCTTCGGATTGGAAGGCACTGTCACCGCGGGCATCGTCAGCGCCAAAGGCCGCGGCCTGGGCATTACCGACCGCGAGGATTTTATCCAGACGGATGCGGCCATCAACCCTGGCAATAGCGGCGGGCCCCTGGTCAACCTGGACGGCGAAGTGATCGGCATCAACACGGCCATTTCCACCAACTCGGGCGGCTACCAGGGCGTCGGTTTCGCCATTCCGATCGATCTGGCCAAGTGGGTCGGCGGCCAGTTGGAGCAGAACGGAACGGTGCATCGCGCTTTCCTGGGCGTGGCGATCCAGCCGGTCACGCAAGAGATTGCCCAGCAACTCAAGGTCAAGGTACACAGTGGCGTTCTGGTCCGCGAGGTCCGCGACAACACGCCTGCCGCCAAGGCCGGTGTGCAGCCGGGTGACTTGATCCTGCGATTCGCCGGGCAAGCCGTGAGTGAACCGCGGGAATTGCAGAGCATCGTCGAACGCTCGCCCATCGGCAGTTCGCAGCCCATGGTCCTGCTTCGCGAGGGCAAGGAGATCACGCTCAACGTGACTAGCAAGGAACTGCCCGCAGATATGACCGCCTCGACCGCTTCACCGAGCCGCGGCGAAGGTGGCGGCCAATCGAACTTCGATCTATTAGGCATCCAGGCCGAGGCGCTCACCGGCCCGCTGGCCGAGCAGTTGGGCGTGAAGGCCGACTCCGGTGTGGCCATTACTGAGGTCCGGCCGGGAAGCCCGGCCGCGCTGGCCGGCCTTGCCAAGGGCATGGTGATCACCAAGGCCAATGGCAAGGCGGTGAAGGCGCCCGCCGACTTGCAGAAAGCGATCGAGGCCAAGCCCTTGAGCGAGGGCCTGTTGTTGATGGTCCGCACCGAGGAGGGCAACCGCATGGTGCTGCTCCGCGTGGGCGGTTGAAGACAGTTCTTCTTTCTCAGTTCATCTTGATCCCGTGCAACCCACCCCCCGGGCCTCGGGAACCTGAGTGACGCGCGGCCCCACGGCTCCTCCACCGCAGCGGCTCTTGTTCCCGAGGCCTCTTTTCGTTCCTGGCACTTGAATGCCTTTTTTGATGCCTCTTGGTATGCGCTGGGCAGCCGACTTGTGAATATGATCCAACGGTAACATTGACCGTATGCGGGGGGTATGCTAGGGTCGATAAAGGAAGTGCGGTGGAAGTAGATTATTCTGCGTTGTCCTCCATACGGGGCGCTTGCAAAACGTGGACGTAAGTGATAAAGTTGGCTTAAAATGTTCGCGCTCAATAACATCTACGAAGGCAGTTGCATCGAAGGGCTTCAACAAGTGGCCTCGGGCAGCGTCGACCTGACGTTTGCCGATCCGCCTTTCAATATCGGCTACGAATACGATGTCTACCACGACGCCCGCGGGGCGGAAGAATATCTCGACTGGACGCGCAAATGGATTGACGGCGTCAAGCGAGTGCTAAAACCCAACGGCACCTTCTGGCTGGCGATCGGCGACGAATACGCGGCCGAGTTGAAGCTCATCGCCCAGCGCGATTTCGGCTTCACGTGCCGAAGCTGGGTAATCTGGTATTACACCTTCGGCGTGAACTGCGTCCGCGGATTCAGTCGCTCGCACACGCACCTGTTCCATTTCGTTTGCGATCCGGTCGATTTCACCTTCAACGCCGACAATCCGGCCGTACGGGTGCCTTCGGCGCGGCAATTGGTTTATGCCGATGCGCGGGCAAACCCCAAGGGCCGCCTGCCGGACAATACTTGGATCCTGCGTCCGCAGGACTTGCCCGGTGGCTTTGGCCCGGATCACGACACGTGGTACTATCCGCGCGTGGCCGGCACGTTCAAGGAGCGGGAAGGGTTCCACGGCTGCCAGATGCCGGAACAGTTGCTGGGCCGTATCGTCCTCTGCAGTTCCAACCCGATGGACGTCGTGCTCGACCCGTTCGGCGGCAGCGGCACCACGTTCAGCGTGGCGAAAAAGCTGGGGCGGCAGTGGCTGGGCTTCGAGTTGTCGAGCGATTACGTGCAACGGATTCAGGCCCGCTTGAAGCAGACCGCGGTGGGCGATCCGCTGGACGGCGCGGTCGATCCGGCGACCAGCGCGCCCACGACGGCCAAGCCGCTGCGCCCTCCCCGTCGTCTCACGCCCGAGGAATCGGCCCAGGTCGATCGCGGCATCATCGAGGCCTACAAGAAGACACAGCAGGGCCGGCCAGTCGATCACGTCGTGGCCGATCCCCAGCGAAACGCCGCCTTTCTCGCGGCCTGTAAGAAGAGCGGTGTGCCTGGCTTCCCTGTGCAGTGGAACCTGGGCCTGATGCGACTCCGCAAGGCGGGCAAGTTGCCGCACAGCGAGAACCATGCGCGGGTCCGTACCTTCCAACAGATGGACTGCTACAGCTTTGCCGCGGAAGTGGCCATGCACCAACTCGGCGTGGAAGCTGGCGAAACGCTCGACGGGCTGCTGTGCAACCCGGATTTGGCCGGCCGATTCGACGAACTGGCGGCCGCTTATGCGCCGGGCCATTCGGCCTTCGAATATCGCTGGGCGGCATTGTCGCTGCGCAAGCGGGCCAAGACGGCCAAGCAATTGGCTGAGACGCTCTATCAGGATTGGCGGCGGCGACCTCTGCCCCACCCCAAGAAGCTCCGGGCGGGCAAGTGGTCGGATTTCAACTGCCCTGGCGTATATGTGCTGTACACCGCCAGCAACCAGCGGCTCTACGTGGGCGAGACGTTCGATCTCAACCGCCGGTTGGAACTCGTGATGCAGATTCCCGCCTGGCAACGGATGCGACCTGTCGCCGTGACGGTCCTGCCCGACGACGGCAAGCCGTTCGGGCTGCAAGCATTGCTAGTCCGCCGGCTCAAGCCGGTGTTGAATTCGCGGTTGCTGATACCGTAGGTCCTTTCTGCCGGAAAGGACTGTTGTGCGCGGCCCTGCCGAGCAATGCGGAGTTCTTTCCACGATTCGAAGCACAATAGTCCCTCTCGGCAAGAGGGACCTACCGCGTTTCGCTCTTCCGCCTTCCCGCCCGAATTCCTATAATTTGGCTCGATGTCTACTCCGGAAAAATCCCCGCGCATCCTCCTGGTCCGCCTCAGTGCCATCGGCGACGTGATCCACACCATGCCTGTGGCCTGCGCGCTGCGAGAGCATTTTCCCCAGGCCTACCTGGCCTGGGCCGTCGAAGAGCGCGCGGGCGAGCTGATCGAAGGCCACGCGATGATCGACCAACGGATCGTCCTGCCGCGCGGCTGGCTCCGCTCGCCGGCCCGCGTTTGGCACCTGCGCAGGCAACTCAAGACGCTGGCCTTCGATACGACCATCGACGCCCAAGGACTGACCAAATCGGCCGTTGCCGCCTGGCTTTCCGGGGCCAAGCGGCGGATCGGCATGGGCGGGCGCTGGGGCCGCGAGATCAGCCGCTGGCTGAATAATGATCTGGTCGATACCGACGGCCTGCACGCCGTCGAGCGGGCGCTGAAACTGCTCGAACCGCTCGGCATCCGGTCGCCCGCCGTGCGTTTTGACGTACCTGCCGCCGAGGCGGACCAGAAGGCGGCCGCGGAGGTGATTCATCGCCTTGGGCTGGACGATGGTTTTGTCCTCGTCGCATCGGGCGCCGGCTGGCCGTCGAAGCTCTGGCCGACAGAGCGCTATGCCGCGGTGGCCGTTTACTTGGGACGCCGCTGGCAGTTACCGTCGTTGTTGATCTGGGGCAACGACGCGGAACGGTCTCGCGCGGAGCAGATCGGCGCGGCCGCCGAGGGCCATGCGCGGCTCTGTCCGAAAATCACGCTTCTACAGTTGGCGGCGATTGCCCGCCGGGCCTGCTTTGCAATTGGCTCCGACACCGGGCCGCTGCACCTGGCGGCGGCCGCCGGCGCGCGGTGTATCGGCCTTTACGGTCCCTGGCCGGCCGACAAGCACGGTCCCTATGGCCCGCAGCACGTCAACTTGCAAAAGATGTGCATGGAGGGTACCACGCATCAACGGCGGCACGCGCCTAGCCTTTACATGGAAGCCATCGACGTCGAACTGGTGTGCGCGACGTGCGATCGAATGATGTCTCGCGAGGAGGAATGAGGGCATCCATGCGTCGTCGCATCTTCATGGCCGTCGTGTTGCTGCCGGCGCTGGCTGGGCTTGTCTGGCTGGCTGCGCAGCCGCAAGCGACGGGGCCGGCGGAGGGAACGAAGCTCGACGGCCCTGCCGCGCCGCCCTCGGATGCGCCGCGCGATTCGTTTTGCGTTGGCACCTTCAACATCCACGGCTGCACCGGCGCCGACGACCGCCGCGACATTGATCGCGTGGCCGATTGCCTAAAGGGCCTGGACTTCGTGGCCCTCAACGAGGTCCACGGGCCGCGGTGGTGGGAGAGCGACAACCAGGCCGCCTTGCTGGGCCGGCGGCTGGGCGTGCCCTGGCTCTTCGCCCCAGCCACGCGCGATTGGCATACGATCGATTTTGGCAACGGCCTGCTCACGTCGCTGCCGGTGGAGTCCTGGCAGCGGATCCCGCTTACGGCCAGCAACGGCCGCGGCTATCGCAACGCCGTGCTCGTGCGGTTGCGACAGCGCGGGCAGGCGATCATTGTGCTCTTGACCCACATCGCGCGCAGCGACCAGCACACGCGGCAAGCGCAGCTCCACGAGACGATCGACCGCTTTCTTGCCCTGCCCCTGCCGGCGATTCTCTTGGGCGACCTCAACAGCGAGGTCACGGAACCCGAGATCGGTCGCTTGCTGGCCGCGCCGGGCGTGGTCGACGCAGTCGGGCAGAAACTCGGTCCCAACGCCCCGCCGAGGATTGATTTCGTCTTTGTCCGCGGGTTACGGGTATTGGATGCCGGCCTGCGCGATAACGGAGCTTCCGATCATCCCCTGGCATGGGCAGAGGTGACGACGCGATAAGTACCTGTCCTTAGAACTGCAGGGTGGGACCAGATCGCGTAGCGAGCGCAGGCCCATCCTACGGCGTGCGATCATTTGTGAAAATGACCACTAAAGACCTGTCCTTGGGTGCTCTGCCCGCGTCGGGTACAATAAGTGGAGATTCCCGGAAACGCATTTTACGTTTAATCATGGTCTCCGCTTCCCAAGATCCATCGACATCTTCTGCCCATCGCTACCGTGCCGTCAGCTTGTGGGCCGTGCTCAGCGTCGCCTGCGGCATGGCGTCGGCCGCGATGATCATCTTTTCATGGCTGGCAGTGCCGCTACCGCTGGCCGCGATCTATTTCGGCCTGAAGGCCCTGGGGCAGATCGACCGCTTGCCCGAGGAATACACGGGCCGTTGGCTGGCCAAAGTGGGCATCGGCCTGGGGGCCGGTCTGGGAATCGTGCTCAGCGCGTGGTTATTGTTCTTCGGCAGCGAGGTGCCCCATGGCTACCAGGTCCTGGACTGGGCCGATCTCGAGCCGGATACGAGCAAGCATGAGGCGGTCCCGCCGGCGGCTATGACGCTGGGCGACCCCGACAAGAAAATCAAGGTTTACGTCCGCGGCTACATCGTACCGGGTAGGCGACAGGTGCAGTTGACGGAGTTTTCCATCTGCCGCACCAGCGATCAATGCCGTTTTGTCAACAAGCTGGGCTATCGCCCTACGGACCTGATCCACATTGAATTGACCGGCGACCGCACGATCGACTATACGACACACCAGGTCGGTCTGGGCGGGGTTTTCCGCGTCGATCCGGAATGCCGCAACGGCACGCCTTACCACATCGAAGCCGACTACATCTACCAGTGACCCTTGCGGAAAACGGGCATCGGCCACATTTCGGCTGGCGCAGTGGCCCTCCCCCCGAGTTTCGTGGCAGTGTATAATGGTGGGTTGAGTTTTCCCCCATAATCCGCCGAGACATCACTATCGTGGCAGAGGCCAATCCCATTTCGTCAGCGACTACAACTCCAGACACTCACCGTGGGCTTCGCCGGGCACAGACCGCCGCACGCGTGGCCGCCGAAAACCGCGGCCGCGACATCGTGATCCTCGACCTGCGGGAACTGACCAGCATGTTCGACTTCTTCGTCATCGTCAGTGGCAGCAGCCGGCGGCAGTTGCACGCCATCAGCGAAGAGATCGATCGCGTACTGCAGGAAGAGCTGGGTGACCGGCGGATGGGCATCGAAGGCTACGAGGAAAGCCGCTGGATCCTCCTGGACTACGGCGACGTGGTGATCCACATGTTCGAGCCGGAGACCCGCGCGTACTATGCCATCGAGGAACTTTGGGGGCAGGCCAAGCGCGTGCCGGTGGAAGAAGGCGCATGACTCTGCTCCCCCATCTTCAATCGCGGTTTCGCCAGGCCCTGGCGACCTTTACCGATCGGCCTGAGCCGTGGCTGGAAATGATCCGCCGCGCGCAGGACGCCCGCTTCGGCGATTACCAGGCGAACTTCGCCATGGCCTTGAGCCGGCAATTGGACAAGAAGGCCCCAGAACTGGCCGCCGAGGTTGTTGCCCGGCTCAACGTGTCCGATCTGTGCGAGCCGCCGCAAGTGGCCGGCCCGGGTTTCATCAACCTGCGTATGAAAGACGATTGGCTTGTGCGGCAGCTTACGGCCGCCGTCAATGATCCGCGCTTGGGCGTCGGGCCAGCCGAGCAGCAGCGGACCTACGTGATCGACTACTCCGCGCCCAATGTGGCCAAGCCGATGCATGTCGGCCATATCCGCTCGACCGTGATCGGCGATGCCCTTTGCCGCACGCTCCGCTTCCTCGGCCATCAGGTCGTCAGCGACAATCACATCGGCGACTGGGGCACACAGTTCGGCATGATCATCTACGGCTACAAGCATTTCCTTGAGCCGGATGACTACCAGCGTCAACCCGTGCACGAACTGGCCCGGCTCTATCGCCTCGTGCGGCAGTTGGTCGATTACTTCGCGGCCAAGGAAAGGCTGCCGGAGTTCCAGCAACGACTGGAAGAGAAACAGCAGGCTCTGGCCGCCCAACGACAGGCCGCCGCGCCGCAGCCGGGGCAGAAGGTCGACAAGAAGCTGCGTGAGGCGATTGCGAAGCTGGAAAGCTCCGTCAAGGAAAGTACCGAAGAAGTCGAGGGCGCCAAGAGGAAGATCGCCGCCGTCGACGACGATCCGGTCCTTGCCGCACTGGCCGCGGCACACCCGCAGATCGGCCGCAACGTCCTGGCCGAGACAGCCAAGCTGCACGCCGGCGACGCCGAGAACCATCGGCTCTGGCAGGAATTCATGCCCTACTGTCTGGAAGACATCCAGCGGATCTATCGCCGCCTGGACGTGCAGTTCGATCACGAGCTGGGCGAGAGTTATTACCACGACATGCTGCCGGGCGTGGTCGAGGAACTGTGCCGCCGGGGCATCGCCCGCGAGAGCCAAGGGGCCGTGTGCGTCTTCCTCGAAGGCCAGCCGGCGCCGATGATCGTGCAGAAGCAGGACGGCGCCTATCTGTACGCCACTACCGACCTGGCCACGATCCGCTATCGCATGCAGCAGTGGCGGCCCGATGCCATCCTGTATGTCGTCGATCACCGCCAAAGCATGCACTTCCAGCAGCTTTTCGGCACGGCCCGCCTGCTGGGCTACGACCAGGTCGAGTTGCAGCACGTCAGCTTCGGCACGGTGCTGGGCAAGGACGGCCGGCCCTTCAAGACCCGCGCCGGCGATACCGTGGGGCTGGAGGGCCTGCTGGACGAGGCGATCCTCCGCGCCGCGCGGATTGTCGCCGAAAACGACGATGCCAAGCCGGATGGCGCCGAGCTTTCGCCCGAGCAGCGGGCCTGCGTGGCCGAGACGGTCGGCATCGGGGCCTTGAAGTACGCCGACTTGTCGCAGAATCGCAGCAGCGACTACGAGTTCGACTACGAAAAGATGCTCGCCATGAACGGCAACACGGCGACGTACATGCAATATGCCTACGCCCGCGTGCAGAGTATCTTTGCCAGGGGCAACGTCGATATCGACGGACTGCGGGAGGCTGACGCAACGATTGTCCTCGGCACGCCCGCCGAACGCGCGTTGGCCATTGAACTGCTTCGCTTTGGCGATGCGTTGTCCTTGGCCATGACCGATTATCATCCCAATCAACTCACGGCCTATCTGTTCGATCTGGCGAACCGCTACTCGGCCTTCTTCGAACAGTGCCCTGTCCTTAAGGCCGAAACGACCGAGCTTCGCACCAGCCGCCTGCTGCTATGCGATCTCACCGCCAGAACAATCCGAAAGGGATTGGAATTGCTGGGTATTGGCGTAGTAGAGAAGATGTAGGCGGTCATCGGAGCCAAGCGATGAACTCGTCGCGTGATGCCGGATTCCTCATCCAGGACGTATCGGGCTTAGGGAGCAAGCAGGCGGCTTTGGCACTGAGCCAGCCGTCAGGCAGGTCCAGGGACTGCCGCGTTCCTTTCTGAGTGATCCAGTGGAGCTTCCGGTTCTGCTGGCACTTCTGCGCAAGATTCAGGGTAACTGTTGCGTCCTGGCTGACGTAATCGAGCACTTCCTGGTAGCGGCCTTCAGCCCACATTCGTGGAGCCAGGATGCCGCTCATTCCTTGGGTCTTGCCCGATAGCCCCATACCCTTGGCCGCGCTGTCCAAGGCGACGCGATAGCCTTGCTTGCAGAAGAAGTGGAACATCATGTCCACGTGGTCCCATGCCAGTCGCTTGCAGACGTCCGTCGCGCCGGACTCCTCGGCCAAAATGTCGAAATCGAAAGCCAAGCCGTTCCACGTAAGTATTTGGTAACCGCCTTTCACCATGTCAGCCAAGTATTCGACGAGGCAAGCCGCTTCGACTCCTTGCATGCGTGGAGTTGGTGTGCCTTCTTTCGTCCGCCCGTGCCAAAGACGCACACCGGCCTCATCGCTCGCAAGGGTTGCGGCGCAACTGATACCCAGAGGCCGGTGAGCTCGCCAATCAGGGGCCTGAGACGGAAATTCGACAGCCGTCTCGATGTCGAACGCCAGATATTTTTGCTGCAATTGCATTAGATGTTCTTTCGCACTAATCTTTTCGCCGTTCATCTCGCTTTCACGGCTTCCTCGCCATACAGCGGCATGAAGCGGTAATAGACCTCCAGAATCATCGTCGCCATCGCCGTATTGTAGAGCCGGCCTCCGGCGCCGCTCTGCTCGCTTTCGAAGTACCAACTTCCCGCCTGGTGCCCCACGCGTTCCTGCGCGGAGATCAGGTGTTCGCGCATCTTGCGGTTCCAAGTGTCCCACTCCGGGCCGGCCCAGTGAAAGAGCACCTGCGTAGCGTAATAGTCGTAGTAGAGGATGTCTTTCGACGGCCCCCAGGCGTCCAGGTGCGCGACGCCCTTGATCAGGGCCGGGTTGTCGCGCTGCCAACCGGTATACATGCGGCATAACAAGGCCACCGCCGTCGTCGTCGGCCGCGGCTTCCGCGATTGGTAGCCGTACTGCGAACCGTCGGCGTTTTGCACGCTGTTGAGAAACCGCTGGGCGGCGAAAATCGTGGGCGACCGAGTACTTAGCCCAGCCATCTGACCACTCTTCAATCCCATCAGCATCCAACCGGTGACTGTCGTATCGCCTGGCTCGCCCGGATTGTAGCGCCAGCCGCCCGTGTTGTTGTCCTGGACATAGGAGATGTAATCCAAAGCGCCTTGGGCCGCCTCCTTCAACTCCATGTCGTGAGTCATGCCATAGGACTCGCACAAGGCGATCGTGGCCAGGGCATGACCGTACATTGAGCCGTCGCGGAGGTCATTGCCGTAGGAGATCCGGATGCCGCGTCGTTTCAGGTAATCGAGTCCACCTTGCACTGCGACCTGGAAGGGGCCTTCTTTGTGCGTGTAGCCCGCGCCCAGGAAAGGCAGCAGCGCCAAGGCGGTTGCCGCGGTGGTGCTGCCCTCGCTGCCGGGATGCGTGCAGTAGTGCTGGCAGGCGTCGCTCAGGTGGTTGAAGTTCCAACTGCCGTCCTGGCGCTGGTGGACCACCAGCCAGCGGATCGCACGTTCGACGGCCGCTTCGCTTTGCACCGTGCCGCCGCCATAGCGCACACCCTCGCTGCGACCGGCCGGCGTGCGGCGTTTGAACTTCCCTTGCATCATCGCGTCAATCGCTTGGAGCAAGTCGGGCGGTACTTGTGACCCGCCCATTATCCCAGGTATGAAATCTTCCGCCGACGCCGCATCCGCGCGCGGCACCGCAGGATGGTCCTGCGAGCCTGTCCGTGGCGCGAGCGGTGCCGCAGGAGGGGCCGTTGGACTTGTGCGTGGACGATCTGTTGCCTCGGCCATTTGCACGGCCGGAAGGTTCTTTTCCGGCGGCTCCTCAGGCCCTTGCGCGGCACCAGCGGATTTCAAAGCGGAAGTCGCCGCGGGCGCATCTACCGGCGGCTCCAGTGCCACAGTCTCCAACGCCCCGGGAGTGAGTTGCCGCACGACCGGCTCGCGCACTTGTACGACCCGATCCTGATCGACGGGTGCTGCTTCGCCGGCCGGTTGCACAATCCGGGCGTGGATCGATTCATCGGTTGGCGCAAGCGGGTGGTGGAGAACCAGTGCCAGGAGCACAAGGATGGCGACGTTGATCACCACGCTCAAGCCCACACCCACGCTGTTCCGCCGCTGGGGATGGGCCAACCACTGTACCCAGCACAGCGAGGCGCGGCCGCGGGGGCCCAAGAAACTCCATCGTCCCAGACTGCGAATGTGCAAGGCATCAAGATCAACGGCCGCTTCCGGCGGTTTTTCCGGCGGCACCGTCAGGCCGTCGGGCAGCGTGTCGCAAGGCCGCGAATCGTCCTTTTCCCCGCGATCCGTTGCGGGCGGCGAGATGATCGGTGGCGGCGGAAGTTCGCGTACCCGATAGGACTTGGAAATCACGCGCGAGGATTTGGACTGTGCCGCTTCGGACTTCGCCGCCGCTTCTAGCCGCTTGGCAATCGGCATCTGTTCCGTGGAACCGTTTTTCGGCGCGTCCTCGTTTATCGCCGACTGCTGAACCGCCGCCCGTGTCGGATTGGGCCGTTTGGACGTTGGTTCAGGCATGGCGCTAGCTCCCGCTGGGGCGGAAAGGCACAAAAAATGGGTTTAGACTGCTCCTACCAATTATAGCCTACGTTCCCTTCCAGGGATTCGGCCAGTCACCCCAGCATTCGAGGTAATGCTGGTAGGCCGGTACCTGGGCGGCTTTTTGCTCGAGCCAGCACTTCACTTCGGCCACGATCTCCTGTTCGGCGTCGATCGAAAGCTGCCCGATAAGCACGCGGCTGCGAAGGAAAACGAAGTACGTGTCCAGCACGTCGCAGCGGCAGTAATCGTTGATCTCGGCCAGTTTTCCCAGATCGTAGAGGTCTTGGACCATGTTACCTTGCACGTTCATTTTGCCGGGCTTGCCGATCAGGTTGGCCGCCAGGTTCAACCCGCCCTGGAACCGCGTGCTGCCGAAGTTGGTCAAAAGCTCACACAGGTCGATATGGGCTGTCGTGTTGTAGCGGTTCCGCGATTGCTCGGCCGCTTTGCCCGTCGATTGAAACCAGCCGGGCAGGCTCAGGCCGTAACGGAAAGCGGCCAGTTCCAGCAGCGGCAAATCGAAACCGCGTCCGTTGAAACTCACCAAGGTTGGCCGGTTATATTTCTCCCAGCCGCGCCAGAAGTTCTCGGTGATCACGTGCGGCCGAAACTGCGGCTCATCGAGCACGACCACGTCGAGCAGGCGGAAATCGGCGGTGACCTTGCCGACCACGACGGCGATCGGCATTTGAAACGTGTAGGGGATGAAATCGCTCTCGAACTTATCCATCAGTTCGGCCCGATAGCGGCGAACGGCTTCGATCGGCTCCAGCGACTGGCCCGGGTAGCGAAGCTTGGCCACCAGCGGCGCGTCGGCAATGCTTTCAGTATCGAAGACGAGGTAACGGGGCGAGGCGGGCATGGGAAGGGCGGGGTTAGAAGTGAAAGATCAGGGATAAAGGGTGCGAGGTTTCAGATCTCGGATTTCAGATTCAACAATTCCGACCGCTTACGGTTTCGCGGTGCGGCAGATGCGACGATTCTGGCCACAAGATATGTTATTATGATAATCTATGGCGGCCGCGGGGACTAGTGAAGCCAGTGTGTCAGCGGTTACAATAAAGTGAACGACCCTCGCCTGAAGGCGAGGGCTTCAAAGGCAACGGGATGAGCTACGGATTGAAGTCCTTCGCACATCCCGAATTGAATAACCTGACACAAAGAGCTCACAGTTCGAGCCTTTTCGAGAAAACACATAACCACAAGACGGAATTCCCTCGCACAACAACGTCTAACGTATCCT